>Ga0308165_1002243_pt1 | contig 23836 bp, 23 predicted proteins | sample PhyWR2_FD_201032 | JGI IMG/M metagenome (GOLD analysis project Ga0308165, IMG submission 201032) | Phyllosphere microbial communities from UC Gill Tract Community Farm, Albany, California, United States - DLSLW.R2 | ecosystem: Host-associated > Plants > Phyllosphere > Unclassified | place: USA... | reverse complement strand
GGAACAATCGGTTCAAAGCCAAAGAGCCAGTTTAAGTCAGATCGAACAGCAGCGTGTTGAAGCACGCACGGCTTTGGCCGTTTTACTTAATATGCCCGTCCAGCAACTGAACATTCAGGAACCTGCCCGTTTACCGCGGATTACCCTACCGACTGTATCGGCTGGCTTGCCGGCTGACTTGCTGTCGCGTCGTCCGGATTTACAAGCCTCCGAATTACGTTTACGTAAGGCTTTGGCAAGCAAAGATGCCACTAAGGCCAGCTATTATCCTTCCATTAGTCTGACCGGAAATTTAGGTTCTTCCAGCACATCGTTAACTAACCTGTTGCAGAACCCGGCTTTAACCTTGGGTGCGAATCTCAGCTTGCCGTTCCTGCAATACAACGATATGAAGAAAGATGTGGCGATTAGTAATCTGGATTATGAAAAATCGATTATGCAATATCGCCAGACCTTATATCAGGCTTTTGCTGATGTAGAAAATGCGCTATCTGCACGCACGGAATTAAACAAACAGGTGGCTTTGCAGGAACGGAATGTACAGCTGGCCGAGAAAACCGAGCGCTTAACTGAAGTGCGTTACCGCAACGGTGCCATCGCGCTGAAAAACCTGCTGGATGCCCAGGAAACTACACGTAATGCCCGACTTTCTTTGGTGCAAACCAGACAGAGTCAATACAATGCCTATGTAACCTTGATGCAGGCTTTAGGTGGCAGTCCGATCAAACAACTACCTTAAGCCAAGCAATAAAAAAAGCCTCAACAGAGGCTTTTTTTATTTAACTAGTTTTCAAGAAAAATTTTAAAAACTCGGACGATAATATTTATAAGTCAGACCCTTTTCATTATAAACATCATAACTTTTTTGCTTAAAGTCAGAGACCCATTGCTTGCCATTAAACCCTGCAATATGTCCATAAACATGTTTACCGGTGCGATCAATAATATAAATATCGCCTTCTTTAGGAGCATCGAATTTAGGATTAATCTGTCGATAGCCAATTTTCATTAAAGTATTGCCCCAGTCCGCCGCAGCAACGGGATGACTTTGAAAGCGTGCCCCTGCCGACTCTAAAGCAAGACGAATACTTTTCGCACACTTTTGTGAACTGCTATATGAACTAATACCCTGCAAGAAATTGGTGAATTTATTAATATCTATTCGCTGGCCATTCGTGGTCAATATATTATTTTTTGAAGCTGATTTGACGGACGTGGATTCTGTATTTTTCTTAGAATTTTTACCAGATTGGGAACGTATTACGATATTTGCCTGAACAGGAGCATGCACTTCACTCATGTTTACATTATGATCATAAGCCATTCTTTACCAAACACTCCTAAGCCTAACACTAGCGGCTTTTCACTTATTTCGACGGCAAGATGGTACCTGTTAAAATGTGATTTTTCATGTAACAAATGTAATTAAATATAAATAAATCCCGCCTAATTGAGTTAAATGATTATTTTTTGTTAATTTTTATAATTCAACAGCACTGAAAATTTAATTGATGTTCACTCGAGCAAGACCAGACTGTTATTGCGTTTCGAGCCTTTAAGCCATAACTCGATGGAATAAAATGGCACAAATTGCAAAATCTGACATGGGCTATATTTTGTAACTTTTTAAACCCTGCTTGTTCTCGTGCTGGCTCATGCAACTATTTTGAATATTGAATAGCAACTGACCTATAGCATTTTTTAGGGGTTTAAAAATTCTTTACAGAAAGATTGATCCATTTTCCTCACTCTTATAATTTTTCATCCAATCCAGTCAAGATTGGACGTGATGACTTAGCGCATAATGAAATATTAATAATATCCATATAAATCATTATCTTAAAAAAATATACTCGCATATTTTAATTTAGCTATCTGTTGCCTTGATAGAGTTTCCTCACCGGTAAAAAAAGGCTAATATGTGCCACATGCAATTCACACGATTATGAGAGAGACATGCGTCAATATTTAGACCTTTTACAACATATCCTCGACAACGGTGGCGACAAAGGCGATCGTACTGGAACAGGTACACGTTCTGTATTTGGTCATCAAATGCGCTTTGATCTTTCCAAAGGTTTCCCTTTATTGACCACCAAAAAAGTTCATTTCCGTTCCATCGTGATTGAACTGTTGTGGTTTTTAAAAGGCGATACCAACGTTAAATATCTGCAAGACAACAAAGTGACGATTTGGGATGAATGGGCGACTGCAGAACAAACTGCACGATTTGGCCGTCCTGAAGGTGAGTTGGGTCCTGTCTATGGTCATCAATGGCGTAACTTTGGCGCAACTAAAAAAGAAAATGGCTTATATGAGCAAGATGGTTTTGACCAGATCAAATGGTTGATCAATGAAATTAAGACCAATCCCAATTCACGCCGTTTAATTGTCTCTGGCTGGAACCCGAATGAAGCAGGCACTGTAGCCCTTCCACCTTGCCATACCCTGTTCCAGTTCTTTGTACAGAATGGCAAACTGTCTTGTCAGCTCTATCAACGTAGTGCGGACGTTTTTTTGGGTGTGCCATTTAATATTGCCAGTTATGCGCTGCTCACACATATGATTGCGCAAGTATGCGACCTGGATGTAGGTGACTTTGTCTGGACCGGTGGTGATACCCATTTATATACCAACCATTTTGAACAGGCAAAATTACAGCTCAGCCGTGAACCTTTGCCACTTTGCCAATTAAAATTAAATCCTGAAGTGAAAGACATTTTCGACTTTAAATTTGAAGATATCGAAATTGTTGGTTATGAATCCCATCCAGGGATTAAAGCGCCGGTTGCGGTTTAATTTCTAAAATCCCCCTTTAATTCCCCCTTTTGCAAAGGGGGAAAACGTATCTGAGTATAAAAAATACAGGGAAAATTTTATGACCTTCCAAAATTTAGAAGTGGTTCATGTTGTGGCCATGGACCAGCAGCGCTGCATTGGTAAAAATAATGACTTGCCTTGGCACATTTCAGCTGACCTCAAGCATTTTAAAGAAATCACCCAAGGCGGTGTTGTGGTTATGGGTCGCAAGACTCTGGAATCGATGGGTCGTACCTTACCGAAACGGGTCAATTGGGTGATTACCCGTGACACCAGCTGGTCATTTGAAGGGACTAAAGTCGCCTATTCGATTGAAGAGGCCTTAGCCCAAGCGGTTGCCGATGTGCAAGCCTCAGAAAAGCCGGAAGCGATCTTTATTATCGGTGGCGGAGAAATCTTCAAACAGACCATGAATATTGCCGACCGTTTAGAGCTGACCCATGTTGAACTGGATGTTCAAGGCGATGCCTACTATCCGGAAATTCCAGCTGAATTTAAAAAGGTCGCCTCGGAACAACATATTGACGACAAAACTGGGATTGCTTTTGAGTTCGCAACTTACCGAAAATAAAGGCAATAATTATTTATAACAGCCAAATATGCATAATATTGAAAGAAGCGGATTCATTATTGCCTTAGGCATGGGGCTGCTGCACTGCCTGTTCGGTCTTTTCGTTGTTGTGTCCTCTATTTGGTTGTGTATGGCGTTATGGTTTCAGGAACCGTTTAGCGGTTTTGTGACCCGAGTACTGATCGGTGTGTGGGTCGTTTTTGCCTTAACTATTCTCGGCATTTTTATTACCCAATCTGTCTTTAACCGCCAGACTGATGCGCTTATTTATTTGCTGGCTTTTCTACTGGGCTTATTTTGGTATTTTGGCCTGCCAGCCAAACAGGATCGTGACTGGAATCCGGAAGTGGCCCAAATCCTCTCTTATGAAAGAGAAGGCGACCATGTCACATTACATCATGTACGTAATTTTAACTGGCATGCAGATGGCAGTTATGATGAACGTTGGGAAACCCGTCAGTTTGATTTAAACCAGATTACCGGCGTGAATATCATCACCTCCTACTGGATGGGACCACGTATCGCGCATACCCTGGTCAGTTTTGATTTTGCCAATAGCCAACCACTGACCTTTTCGATTGAAATTCGCAAACAAAAAAATGAAGAATTTTCAACCTATGGCGGTTTTTTTAGAAAATATGAACTCAGCCTGATCGCAGCAGATGAAAAGGATCTGATTTATACCCGCAGCAATATTCGTGGTGAGCATGTCTATTTTTTCCCGGTCAATATGTCAAAAACAGAAAGACGGGCTTTGTTCGAAGAATATCTGCGTAAAGCCGATGAATTGAAACATCAGCCGAAATGGTATAACAGCTTGACCAGTAACTGTACCACGCTGGTGTTTGATATGGTGCAAGCGATATCCAAAAGACCTTTCCCTGCAGATTATCGCCTGCTGGCTTCAGGCTATTTACCCAATTATCTGTATGACCTGAACGCCATTTCACATGACTTAACCATAAAACAGTGGTATGAGATTGCCTACATTAACCCACGTGTCAGCAAGCTAAAGAATATTTCCAGTACCCAATATTCAGACTTGATTCGCCAAGGTATACCTAAACCAGCACCATAAAAATGACCATAATTAAAAATGTAAAAATATATAAAACATGGATTTATCCCTAGTTAAATCAGTATTTTTTTGTTTATATAGAACACAGCTTAAATCAAGAATGAGAATTCCAATATGTTAAAAAAACTATTTGCCGTTGGCATACTGGGCGCTGCGATTGCTTTTAGCGGTTGTGAAACCACTCCAAGCGCCTCTGCTACCATTGAAACTGCAAATTTAGTGCAACTGCAAAACCGTAGCTGGATTGCAACCCATATTGGCAATACTGAAATCAAAACAGCACCGACTGCACACAATATTCCAAGTTTACAATTTGATGCGGCAACCAAACGGGTTAGCGGTGCTGATGGCTGTAACCGTATTATGGGCAGCTACGAAGCAGGTCGAGATACGCTCCTGCTCAGTCAAATGGCGGGAACCAAAATGGACTGTCTAGATCAGAACAATGTAGCGCCTCAATTTAATGAAGCCTTGGCTAAAGTCGCCAACTATCAGGTGTTTGGCAAGACCCTCAAATTGCTGGATCGTCATGGCAATGTGGTACTGCAATTCATCAGCCCGGTACAACCACGATAATCGCTCAAACAAAAGCCTGAAATCTCAGGCTTTTGTGTTTAAAATGTATAAATTCATTGTCGCTTCATAGAAAGCCCCTATATTAAAAATAATAAACAAATACAGGATAAGATCATGCAACAAGCTTTATTGGGTGGTGGATGCTTCTGGTGTGTCGAAGCCATATTCTTACAGCTTAAAGGTGTGGAAAAAGTGGTCAGTGGCTATGCTGGCGGTCACACTGTAAACCCGAGCTATGAGGATATTTGCAGTGGTGATACCAACCATGCGGAAGTCATTCTGATTGATTATGATGAAACACAAATCAGCTTTGCTCAGCTTTTGGATGTATTTTTTACTACCCATGATCCAACTACTTTAAACCGTCAAGGCAATGACGTTGGTACGCAATATCGGTCAGTGGTTTATTATCTGAATGATGAACAGCAGCAGCAGGCTCAGCAAGCCATTGATGCCCTGAAAGCGGAAGGTTTAAATATTGTGACTGAACTGAGTCCTGCACCCCGGTTCTACCCTGCCGAAGAATATCACCAGAATTTCTTTGCCCGAAATCCTGCACAAGGCTACTGTAACTTTGCCATTCCACCGAAACTGATGAAATTACGCAGCAAGTTTCAGGACTTGCTGAAGTCGGAATAGTCTAGTCCTGCCAATATTAGACATAAAAAAAGCGACCATTCAGGTCGCTTTTTTTATAGCATCAGATTAGTTATCGGTCGCAAAAGCAATATCACTGAGCCCGGCTTCGCTCGCACGGGACATCACTTGTGCAACAGCATCATAACGTGATTCTTTATCAGCTTTCAGCACAATGGTTGGCTGACGCTGTTCCTGACCAGCTTCGTTAAATTTTGTCTGTAATTCATCAAGCGTAAGCACCTTGCCATTCCAGGCAACATCTCCACTTGCATTAATACTGATAGTCACATTTTTAGGTGGCAAATCAATAATATCTGCCGTTGTTTTTGGCAAGGTTAATGGAATTGATGGGTTAGCAACGGTTGCTGTCACCAAAAAGATGATCATCAATACCAACATAATATCGATCAGTGGAATGAGGTTCATCTCATTCATACCTACATCGTTGTCTTCGCCCAATTGAAAGCCCATTAAGCTTGACCTCCAACTAAATTGTTTGCTGTTTCTTTGGTCGCAACTTGAGCTGCACTGTCCTGTTGCAACATGGTGTCAATTAACAGACTGTGCGCCTGGTCTTGTAGCTCATGCGCCAGACCACGGTTAACGCGGGTACAAATATTATAGGCCAGCACTGCAGGAATCGCCACAGCCAAACCCAGACCGGTCATAATCAAGGCTTCACCTACCGGTGTCGCCACTTGGGCCAAACCTGCCTGACCACTTTTACCAACCGCAACCAGTGCGTGGAAAATACCCCAAACCGTACCAAACAAACCTACAAACGGTGCCAGTGAAGCAATGGTACCTAACACTGCTACACCTTTTTCAGCATTGGCTTTTTCAGCAGAAATCTGACGCAATAACGCCTGTTCTACCACAGCTTTACGTTGTTCAAAATTCAAAGCTGAAAATTTTGCTTTTAACTTGCTTAATGCTTGAGAGAGTTGAGCATAAGCTTGTTGCTTCAGTTGGCGAGTCCCCATTACACGTAAGACGAAGATGGTCCATGTCGCAATCGACATTGCCAATAACACGAAATACAGTGTTTTACTCACTGCATCAGCATGTTGCCAATAAACTGAAAAGTTCATACTCGAACTCCTAATAAATGTTAGCCGCGTGGATTCAAGGTCAATAGTAATGGGAGGTTAGCCTTAATAGGATAAGCCACACCATTTTCTTTGTACGGTTTGAATTTGGAACTACGCACTGAGCGTAAAATCTTTTCATCTAAAGCAGGAACACCCGTCGAACGTACCATACGCGCCGAGGTAATTACCCCTTTTTCATTCGCTTCAATATAGACCATGGCATTCCGCGTTTGACCTTCCAAATCGCTATTGCTATAGGACGGTTTTGGCGAACGGCTCCATTGCACTCCAGAATCACCAATCACAACATTTTTTGGTGATGGTGGCGCAGGTGGTGCTACCGGTGCCGGAGGAGCAGGCGGTGTGACTGGTGATGGTGGTGGGGTAACCGGTGCAGGTTTCACCACTTTAGTTTCAGAAATCGTCGTGCTTACTGTCGGTTTCGGTGGTGCTTCGACCGGTTTAACCACAGGTTTTGGTGTTTCTGCTTTTTTAACTTGTTGAACCTTTTCTATCTTTTTCGGCGGTGGTGGAAGTTGTTTTTCTACAATTTCAACTTTTTTCACTTCTTTAGGTTTTGGTTGTTCTTTTTTAGGTTCCGCTTTAGGTTTCGGCGGTAATGGTTTTGGTGATTCTTGAATTTTTACAAAACGAACCTTTAACGGTTCTTTTTCAATCGGTTTGAGTTCAGGGGTTTTCATTTGCCCCACCGCCCACAACACGCCCATGTGACCGACCACAACGGCGATCAGCGCTGTGATAATTTTCTTTTTCATCGGATTGGGAGTTTGCATATTTAGAGCGGGAGATTGACTCATTAAAATCAGTTACCTAATTAAAGCGATTGTCGATCAATTAAGATTTCAGCAATCAAGCTCATCGGTTAGTACAATTAAAGCACCGCAATAATAAATGAGAAGTGTTTTCATTTGCAACTATTAAATCGTAAGTTTTGATGAGTTTTTTTAATCAATAAAACAAGAAAGGCATACTTAAAGTATGCCTTTCTTTGAAAATTAGTCAATGTTGTTTTATTGGAAGACTACGGTTTTATTGCCATCGACAATAATACGATCTTCCAGATGCCATTTTACTGCGCGGGCCAAAACATTTCGTTCCACATCTTGTCCAAGTTCACGCAGCTGATCAACGGTGAAATCATGATTCACGCGTTCAACATCCTGTTCAATGATCGGGCCCTGATCCAGATCGGCAGTCACATAATGTGCTGTTGCGCCAATCAGCTTCACGCCTTTCTCATAGGCCTGTTTATACGGGTTTGCACCCACGAATGCTGGCAGGAATGAATGGTGGATATTGATCACTTTCATTTCCCATTTCTGTACGAATTCCTCATCCAGAATTTGCATGTATCGCGCCAGAATCAGTAAATCATTGCCCTGCATGAGTTCATCAATCTTGCTATAGGCTTCACGTTTGTTTTCTTTATTGACTGGCACAACTTCAAATGGAATGCCAAAGTTTTCCACCGACTCGCGTAAAGTCTCGTGATTTGAAACCACTTTAGTGATTTCACATGGTAAACCGCCGCGCGCATGACGCCATAATAGTTCAAGCAAGGCGTGATCGACTTTGGAAACCAGAATCCCGACTTTTTTCACATCACTCACCAGTGCCAGACGCCAGTGCATGTCATAGCGTTCGGCAACATTGCTGGCAAAAGTCTGAGTGATACTTTCTTTACGGCTTTGCAGATTGTCCAGTTCAAACTCAACACGCATGAAATAACGCCCGCCCTGAGCTTCAGTCGCGTATTGATCAAGTGCGGTAATATTTGCTCCCTGATGATACAAAAAGCTCGAAACAGCTTGCACGATACCTGGTTTATCTTCGCAAGTAATCAGTAAACGTGCTGTGTTAGCGGTGGTCATATTCATGTTGGTTAATATCACTAATCAGTTAAATTGAAAAACAAGCCGAGTATTCTAACGCTTTTTTCATGCTTTCTAAATAGGCTAGTTCGCATCATGATTTTTACTTGAAGATAAACTCTCAAAAAGCTCTGAAGGACCCAGGGTTTCAAGTAAATGTTCATAAGTTTGACGGCTTTCACCACGCAAATATGCCCCTTCCAGGAACACCATTTGACGTAACGCCTGCCAGACCCACTTTTCTTCCAGATGGTTCGAATCGGTAATATGCCCCGACATGTACAGGAAGTTGGTCCAGTTGGTCAAAACAATCCACAAGTTAATAATCAGGGCTTCAATTTCTGAATCTGTCATTTCCATTAAGCCGGCAGTCACGAAGGCTTTGTAGATTTTTTGTCCCTGCTGCATCACCTGACCGGCAAAACGTGGATACATTTTTCGAAAATCTTCATTATTTTCAACCAAATGATAAACATCACGATGCAAGAAGCGATAGGCCCAAAGCTGGCTGCTGAGCACCTGAAAATAGCGAATTTTATCGTTGGCATCAAGTGCACGGTCATCGGGCAATGACAGCATTTCCAAAGTTTCGCTCTGGTACTGCTCCATCAACTCTTTGATGATTTCGTTTTTATTGCGAAAGTGGTAATACAAATTACCCGGACTCATATTCAGTTCAGCGGCAATATGATTTGTTGTCACTGAACGCTCACCGCGCTCATTAAATAACTGTAAGCTGAGTTGCAAAATACGTTCTTTGGTTTTCACCGTTTTGGAGTGAGACATCCTAAAGTAACCATTCATTCAATAGGTTAGCGAGCTAACACATAAAGTAACTTGACTATTTAGAGCTTTTACTCTAAAAATTAAATTAATCGCTTTTTATTTAATGGTAGCAGGTCATGAACAGTCAAACAAAAACAACTTCAATGACACCACATTCGTTTAATATTCAGCACTTACACGACGTGCTAGAACAGCAAAAGCATGCTTATCTACGTCATCCCTTACCATCGGCAAAGGAACGTATTGATCGTTTAGCACGTCTAAAGCGTATCTTAGTTAAATATCAAGATCAATTTGCCGAAGCAATTAATCAGGACTATGGTAACCGTTCTATCAGCGAAACCAAAATCGGTGAATTACTCACCTGTCTTGAACAGATTAAATATTATAGCAAGCATTTGACCAATTGGATGAAACCGTCCAAGCGCCATGTGGGAATTATCCATCAGCCGGCAAAAGCCTGGGTTCAATATCAACCTCTCGGTGTGGTGGGAATCATTGCGCCTTGGAACTATCCACTATTATTGTCGGTTGGTCCCCTGATTTGTGCAATCGCAGCGGGTAACCATGCCATGATTAAAATCTCCAGTGCTTCAAGCCATTTTGGCCGTGCGCTAGAAAAGGCCTTAGGCGAAGCGTTTCCAACCGAACTGGTTGCAGTAATTAATGGCGGCGGACCGGTTTCCGATGCCTTTAGTCATTTGGCCTTTGATAAAATCATTTTTACCGGTTCAACTGAAATTGGTAAAACCGTAATGGCCGCTGCTTCAGAAAACCTGGTGCCTGTGATTTTAGAATTGGGTGGAAAATCCCCTGTTCTGGTTCATCCTTCTATCGATTTGCAAGATGTTGCGCAGCGGCTGGCTGCCGGTAAACTCTGGAATTCAGGTCAAACCTGCGTGGCACCTGACTATATGTTCCTGCCTAAAGGCAAAACGGCTGAATTTATTGAGCACTATAAGGCCTGTATTGAAGAGATGTATCCGAGTATTGAATACAATCAGGATTACACCTCGATTATTAATGACAAACAATACAATCGTCTGCAGGGCTATCTGGAAGATGCGCGTAGTCAAGGCGCTAAAATTACTGAATTAAATCCAGCACATGAAGACTTAAGCAAAGTCCGGAAAATTGCGCCCACTGTCGTGACCGGCGTCACCACAGAAATGCGGATTATGAAAGAGGAAATTTTTGGACCGATCCTTCCTATTCTAGAATATGATCAAATCGACGATGTGATTGACTTTATTAATAGCCGTCCGCGTCCACTTGCATTATACTATTTCGACTTTGATCAGGCGCGTGCCGACTATGTCGCACAGCATACTCATTCAGGGCATTTCGGGCAGAATATGGTACTCACCCATGTCGCACAGGATGACTTACCTTTTGGTGGAGTCGGTGCTTCAGGTATGGGCAAATATCATGGTCCAGAAGGTTTCTTCAGTTTGTCGCATGAACGGTCAGTAATGTCTAATCCAAAGCTCTATAGCTTGAAATTCATTCTCCCACCGTTTAACAAGCCGATTCACAAGCTAATTTCGAAGACCCTTCTTCGATAACTGATCAAGGCATGATCTATCACACCTGATCATGCCGCGTTTTTCTTAAATTCGCTTGTCTTTTAAGCGTATTTTTGGTATAAAACGCCCCTTGAATGATTTCATCCGTTTACTTTTAATGACTAGCCGCACAATCGGTGCTGTCTAGCAATGGAGTTCACCATGTCTAAGGTTTGCCAAGTTACCGGCAAGCGTCCAGTCGTTGGAAACAATGTCTCGCACGCCAATAACAAAACCAAACGCCGGTTCGAGCCGAACCTGCATCACCACCGTTTCTGGTTAGAAAGCGAAAAACGTTTTGTACGTCTTCGTTTAACCACTAAGGGTATGCGTATTATCGACAAATTGGGCATTGAAAAGGTTGTTGCTGACCTACGTGCTCAAGGTCAAAAGATCTAAGGAGTCTGAACCATGCGTGATAAAATTCGCTTAGTTTCTTCAGCTGGTACAGGTTATTTCTATACCACCACTAAGAACAAACGTACTATGCCGGAAAAAATGGAAATCAAAAAATTTGATCCAAAAATCCGTCAACACGTAATCTTCAAAGAAGCTAAAATTAAATAATTTTGACTTCTTTAAAAAAGCGACCCTTCGGGTCGTTTTTTTTTGCATTTTTTTTGCTCGAGTTGTTACACTTCTAATTATTCTTTTTTGGCATTTTTTGTGCTTATTCTTTTTTACCCTTAACTTTGGCTCAAGCTTAAGGAGTTTTTAGTGCCTCATGATGTAGATCTGATTATATTACTTGCCGTCGGCTTTGGACTGGCGCTCATTTTTGGCTATATTGCTGCGCGTATTCGTCTTCCCCCTCTAATTGGCTATTTAGTTGCGGGTATTTTAATTAGCCCGAATACCCCCGGAGTGGTAGGAGATATACATCTTGCCAATCAGTTGGCTGAACTCGGGGTGATGTTCCTGATGTTTGGTGTCGGGATGCACTTTTCCTTAAGCGACCTGATGCAGGTACGCCGTATTGCTTTACCGGGTGCTGTTCTGCAAATTGCTGTAGCGACTTTACTCGGTATAGGCGTGACCATGATCTGGGGCTGGAGTTTTGGTTCAGCACTGGTGTTCGGTTTAAGCCTGTCCTGTGCCAGTACGGTAGTCCTACTGAAAGCCTTGGGAGACCGAGGTCTGATCAACTCTGTGAATGGTAAAATTGCCGTAGGCTGGTTACTGGTTGAAGATCTGGTCATGGTACTGGCTTTGGTGTTGCTTCCTGCTACAGCCGTTTTACTAGGGGGAACAGTAATTGTCGGCTCAGACCCCAATGCCAATATCTGGATGACTTTAGCTATTACGTTATTGAAAGTGGCCGGCTTTATTGCCTTTATGCTGATCGTTGGCAAACGCCTGGTGCCATGGATTATGCAGATTGTTGCCCGCTTGGGATCGCGTGAACTGTTTACCTTAACTGTCGTTGCTGCGGCAGTATCTATTGCATTTGGGGCGTATAAAGTTTTTGGCGTGTCGATGGCACTCGGCGCATTCTTTGCCGGAATGGTGGTTAAAGAGTCTGATTTCAGTCACCGCGCAGAAGAAGAAACCCTACCCTTACGTGAAATTTTTTCCATTTTATTCTTTGTGTCGGTAGGGATGCTGTTTGATCCGATGATTTTGGTACAGCAGCCTTGGCAGGTTCTTGCTGTGGTTGCCATTATCATGATTGGTAAAACGATCGCTGCGATGGCACTGGTACTGTTCTTTCGTTATCCTATTAATACGGCTTTAACCGTCGGTGCCAGTCTTGCACAAATTGGTGAATTTTCATTTATTCTGGCGACCTTAGGGGTCTCACTGCATCTGTTGTCTTTAGATGGTCAAAACCTGATTTTAGCCGGCGCACTCATCTCCATTACCTTAAACTCATTCGTGTTCTCTGCCATTGAACCGGTACAAAACTGGATTCGTGAACGCTCGAACTTGGCCCGTTTACTGGAACGTAGCGGTGACCCGCTGTCCATGTTGCCAGATGAAGTCTCACAAGAGTACTTGCGTGATCAGGTGGTGATTGTCGGTCATGGTGAAGTCGGTCGTCGTATTACCAAGTCATTAATGGCACAAGACATTAAGGTGGTGATTGCTGAAGAAAACCGTGAGATTGTTGAAAGTCTGCGTGCCAAAGGCATTGCTGCGGTGTCGGGGCATGCGACCGAAGCCGGTGTACTTATTCAGGCACATATTCAACATGCACGCCTGTTGGTGCTTTCTCCTATGGATATTCTGGATATTCATAAAATTGTCGATATTGCCAAAACATTGAATCCGCAAATTCAGGTTTTGGTCTGTGCCGAAAGCAAGGAAGAAGCTGAAGTGATCCGTCGCGATAATATTGGTCAGGTTTATTTTGCCAAAGAAGAAATGGCCATCAACATGACCAATCATATTTTAAATCAGATTCAGATTGCGCATCATCAAGCACCCACACACTAATTTTCAGCCCATAAAAAAAGCGCACTTCAGTGCGCTTTTTTTAGGTTTAAATAAGCTTAGCTCATGTACTTTGGCTGTTCATCCACGATTTCAGCCTGCCATTCATTGACCTGCTTTTCCATCATCGCGAACAAAGCCGCCTGCACCATATGCTGGGCAATTACTGGTGTCTGGTCACCAAGTAACGCTTTGACTTCATCATTAAACTGAATTTTGACGAGCGGTTCTTTTTCAGAGCCTGCATTTCGCAATGCTAACTCACCACCTTCAAGTTGAACAAGTTCCAAAATCGCTTCTTGATTACCAAATAATTCTTTCAAATGTTCTATAGACATATATCCTCCATGTTCAACATGGTGGCAAAGTGCTGTGTGCACTTTGCATTGCTTAGACTATTGTATATAAGGTCTGTGGCAGAAACTTCAAGAGCATTGGTCGTAAAGTTTAAAATTCAACCATCTCATTGCGAAAGCCATCAATTAATTGAGTCAAATCGCGATGCCATTCACGCAGGATTTTGGTATCTGGCAACCAGGCTTGAGGAGTCTGAGTCACCTTAATAATCAGGTTGGAAGATGTTTCATCTTCAGGTTCCGGTGCACTCGGTTCCGGCGCATATTGGCACATACGGTAGGCACGTTTTAGCTCGGCAATAAACCCCTGTTTTGCCAACTGCTGCATTACGGTCACTTCAGGCGAGATTTGCCCTTTGTCTGCCATGTGTTCTTCAATCGACTTCAGGGTCGGTGCAAAGTCATTTAAACGGTAGTAACGAACCAGTTCCTGCAAAAATGCCAATACTGCACCGTGCAAATGAAATACTGCCGCTTCACGGTGTGCTTGCGCCTGCTGAACATGATCTGTTTGCTCAGCGAGTTGACATGCAAGACGTGCAAAATACAATTTTTGATTGGTACGATCCGCATGAAAGCGCGCAACACGAGACATGGTGATTTCCTAAATTCTGGCGTGAGTTACATCACTAAGAGTAAACTTAATTTTACTCGATGCACAATAAAAAATTATGCACGATTCATTTTAATTAAATAGATTTTGCGCTTTGCCTGTACAGCAATTGGTGAGTCGATAGGCATACATTGTTATCACCAAGGCAATAACCTGCTGTCCAGTATGTAGCACTGCTGCAATTCCATTTTCTTGTCAGGGATGAACTGACTCCATAGCCACTCTTTTGACTACAAAAACTTGCACTTGATGACCCGCATTGGTCCGGCAAGTTTTATTTACTACATTCCACCAATCTTGCACATTTAACAGTTTGGATTGCTTAAGACGTATTTCTAATTCATTTTGTTCTTGAGCAATTTACCGTCCAGCAGCTGCTACTCTAAAAACTGGAAAACGCCATTTCTTTTCCATGCATAAAAAAAGGAGCATCGCTCCTTTTATTGTTTATTCTGCTGCCGGCTTGTCTTCAGCCTGCTTGACGCGAATACCCTGTCCATGCAAACGCAAAGTATTTAAGCCTTTAATCGCTTTCACTGCTTCACGACCATGCGGCATTTCCACAAAAGCAAAGCCTTTTGATTTACCTGTTGCAGCATCTAAAACCAAAGTGCATGAATCTACTGTGCCATATTGCTTGAACAATTCAAGCAATTCAGCTTCTGTCACTGTACGTTCTAAATTACGAACTAAAATTTTCATCTGATGACCTTAAAATAGGCTAAAAAAACCAAAAAGCACTCGCCTACTTACTTTTTGCACTTCAATATTGAGATAGTTTAATCGAGATCGATACCAAAATCTAAATTAATCGATTGCCGTTCAATTAAGGCACTTTTTACCGTTTGTTGACGCTGCTTGTAATGGGTTTCAGTCGTACAGAGGTTGCGGGTCAAGTCATTGAGGAAATAACTTTCAACTTTACGCCCCTGTTCATCGACCTGATCCCGTGCCCACAGATTCAGGTTCTGTTTGGTTAGGATCAGTTCATCCTTGGCACGGGTTAAAGCCACATACAAGACCCGGCGTTCCTCTTCGACGTCGTCGAAATTGCCCGAAGCTCGTGCATGTGGATACTGTCCCGCAGAAACATTCGCGACATAGCAAATCTTCTGCTCTGTGCCTTTGGCAGAATGAATGGTGATGAGGGTTACAACATCATCTTCAGACTGGCGTTCTATTTCACTGATTGATACCGGATCGAGCACATATTCTTCCAAAAACTCACTCAGCTGATCATGTTTGGTGGCCAGCTGTTTGACCAGGTCAAAATCGCCCATCCGTTTCGACCAGTCTTTCTTGGCGTAGTTTTCTTCCAACTGTTCGACCAAGGCTTCTATCCCTAAAGTGACACAAGCTTGCACCTGATCTTTTAATACCGACATTTGCTTCATAATCAGCAAGGTCTTTTCAGGAATACGGCCAAATTTTTCCAGTTTGTCAAAAATCAGTTCGACATCGTCTTGCTGCAGTAGCTGCTGCGCCAGTTTACTGGCACCGACATCACCCACTCCGTTCCACAGGGTCAGAAAACGCATCCAGGCAATATCATCCAAAGGATTAGCAATGACCCGTAATAAACTGAGCAGGTCTTTGACATGCGCTGTTTCTAGCAGTTTCATGCCGCCAATAAAGCGGTAAGGCACATTAGCCTGAATAAAGGCCGCCTCAATGTGACGCGCAGCAAAACTGGAACGCACCAGCACCATATGGTCATGCCATGGCGTGCCTTCCAGAAAATGCCGCTCTTTAATATCAATGGCAATCCATTTGGCTTCATCAAACTCGTTCGGGAAAATATGCAGTTTGGGTTTAATGCCCTCTCCACGATGTGCATCCAGACGTTTGTCATATTTGATCGGACTTTGATCGAGCAGCCAGTTAGACAGATCTAGAATTTGCTGTGTTGAACGGTAATTTTGTTCCAGTTTAAAAATCTGCGCATCCGGTACGCGTTCTTTAAAATAGTGGATATTTTCAAAGTCCGCACCACGAAAGCCATAAATGGATTGGGCATCATCACCAACACAGAACAGACTGACTTTATCTTTTAACGGTTCCAGCAAAGCCCATTGCAGCGGATTGGTATCCTGCATTTCATCCACCAGCATGTGCTGACAAATCGAGGCTACATAATCACAGAGACCTTCAGATTGCGCCAGTGCTGATGCGACCACCGCCAAAATATCGTCATAGTCCAGAAAGCTACGGGCACGTTTTCGTGTTTCGTATTCTTTCATGATATCGGCGATTTGATCTTTATATTCCAAAAATTCAGGATGCTGTTTTTCTAGGGAAATACTGAGTTTTTGTCGGGTATTGCGGGCAAAAGAATACAGGTCACACAGCTGCTGCGGCTTAGGCAAGGCATTGGGATTTTTTTTATCATCCTTTCCGCGAATCAGACGGAACATCATCAACTGATCATCACGATCAATAATCGAGAATTGCTCTAAGCCAAATGCTTTCGGAATACGGCGCAGCAGATACATGCAGAAGGTATGAAAAGTCGAAGCTCGCAAGCCTTTAGCCTGCTCGCCCAAAGCCAATTCGACCCGTGCCACAATTTCACTGGCTGAACGTCGGGTAAAGGTTAAAATTTGAATTTGATTGGCCGGCACACCTTGATCAATCAGGTAAGCCGCACGTGCCACAATGGTTTTGGTTTTGCCACAGCCCGCCCCTGCAAGTACCAGACTATGCTTTGCCTCGGTCGTGGCAGCCTGTTTTTGTTGCGGATTTAATTCATTAATCAGGGTGGCTAAACTCATGGTGTCTCATCGTGCTAGATAGATGAATAGTTTAACAGAGCTGACCATAAATCTGAGATTGATCAACTTAAAAATTGAATCTATCCCTATATTTTGCCATCCAGAAAGGCGACATGGATGTCGCCTGTTGAACTGTGAAACATGGATGTTGAATCAGTTCAACAAAGGATTTTTGTTACTTTTCATCCTTGAAAAGTAAATTTGCCTACCCAAAAACCCATGCTAAAGCTATTCATTGGAGGCCATGACACTCTCTACTTTTAGAATTCAGCATAATCACTTTTCAAGTTTGCTTAACACCCCAACTACCACATCCTCCAAGTGCATTTCTGCATTTTGCATTGCATCTTCTAAATCAAAATTAGGTGGATTAATCCCTACAATTTGAGTAAAGCCCAAGTCATATAACTCATCAATGCCATCGCCAACTAGACCCGCAAAAGCAATCACAGGCTTATTCAATCGCTTGGCGACCTGCGCCACACCAAACGGCGTTTTGCCAAATTTAGTCTGGAAATCAATCTTGCCTTCACCAGTAAATACATAATCCGCCTGAGCAATTTTCTCTGCCAATTTGGTCTGTTCAATTACAAGCTCGACACCTGAACGAATCTTGGCACCTGCAAATGCCATCAAACCAAAACCCAAGCCACCTGCTGCCCCTGCACCCGCAATCTCCCGATAATTTATTCCAAGTTGCTGCTCCACGACATCAGCAAAATGATTTAAGTTATTATCCAGAATTTTCACCATTTCAGCTGTAGCGCCTTTTTGTGGCCCAAAAACATACGATGCGCCGTTTATTCCAGTCAGAGGATTATTCACATCACTAGCAATGAGGATTTCTGTGTGCTTTAAACGTGAATCCAAACCTGTAGTATCAATCATTCTGATTTGATCAAGTTGCCCGCCACCTACTGCAACTTCGGTATTGTGTGCATCTAAAAATTTCACCCCTAAAGCTTGTACCATACCTGCACCTGCATCATTGGTCACACTGCCACCCAAACCGATAATAATTTTAGAAACGCCTAAATCCAGTGCTGCTTTGATCATCTCTCCTGTGCCCAAAGTGGTGGTGAGCAAAGGATTACGCTGGGCAAATTCAATCAGATGAATGCCATTGGCTTTCGCCATTTCAATAACTGCTGTTTTGCCTTCATCCACCAAGCCAAAATAAGTTTTTACTTTTTTTACAAGCAAAGGTCCTGTAACTTCACATGCAATTTTTTGTCCCTTTAAACTTGAGACTAATGCATCGACTGTGCCCTCGCCGCCATCTGCCATAGTAACTGAAATGCAAATCGCATCTGTACATAACTTTTCAATACCACGTTGCATGGCCTGACAAGCCTGTTCAGTAGTCATGCTTTCTTTAAAGGAATCGGGTGCAAGGACAAAAGTTTTAGGCATGATGTTCAATAAATGAAATGAATAAATCTTTTATACAATAAAATAAATTCCCTAGAGCACTCTTTAACTAAATTGCATTTAAATATCAGCATAACTTTTGGGTACTTCATGTTTGATATAGGAAGCTAAAGTGAGATAGGGAATCTTAAAACTTTCAACCTTATCTACAGCTTTTATTTTTTCCAGCCCAGTTCAAGCGCACTTATTTCATTGATTAATGTCTGCTGCAAAGTATCAGGCATCTTGCTTTTATCATTTGACACAGGAATGTGCCCTGCCATTAACTCTGCTTTGGCTTGAGGAAATAAAGGCTGTTGATTCGGATAAGCATAACCTATCGGATACAGCGGCTGTCCTGTAGCTAAATCATATTTATCGGTCGCACCGAAAGCATGGAGTAATTCATGTACCAGCACAATCTTGTTTTGTTCTGACTGTTTTTTAGAAGCAAATAAATTCACCGAACCAATACGGCCTTTTTGCAGGGCAGTAGAATGTTTTAATTCTTTAATTATTTCAGGATCATAATAATTTAAAAATAATGTCACTGTAGGTGAACCATCAATACTTTCATGCTGTTGCCAGGCATAAAAGCGAAACTTTAAGCTCCATAAAATGGTATCCAGTATCGTTGCCTGTGCAGGCACTTTGGGAGGTAATCTGTTGAGTTCACGACCCAACTGAAAATAAATCGCGATCGGCTGTCCACGATACTGTGCCGACATCTGCTGGAGATATTCTTGCGCCCCTTTTAACTCAGAGAGATTTAGGGATTGAATATAGTTTTGTGTGGCAGCCCGTCCATCTGCATTGATGGGATGTAACATGACAATAATGGGCTTGGACCAATCCTGATTTTGGTCACGGTAAGCATTGACTGCCACAATCAATAAAATGATGAGTAAACACAGTATCCGAATATTTTTCCACATTTCCTCAACATCTCAATCTTTTGTATTTATTTTCAACGATCATTAAAACATATAAGTATAGCGGAGTCTTTCCATTCAACCATGAATAGTGGGAGCTCATTCAGTACTTTTTGCCGTCAAAAAGTACCCAAAAACTGTGTCATGTACAAAACTCGGTAACTTCCGTCTTTTATCTATTTTAGCGCTGAAACAGTATTTTACCGATGTAGTCCTGTCTCGAACAATTGTGCATGACCTTGCCACGTGTTCAAATAATTTTTGACAAATCATGCTCAATTCAATTTATAAAACAATAAAAATGCCGACTTTCGTCAGCATTTTTCAGAACTTAAAACTTAAGCTTCAATCCATTTTCCATCCTGGAATACCAGACTCCACTTGGTCTGCTTACCTTCAGCATTTTCAGAACCGATATATTGTGCTTGATTCTTACGGCTGAATTTTACCAAGGTTGGATTCCCTTCAGGATCTGCATCCGGCGCTTGCAAAATAAACTGATATTTTGGATCCAGCTGCTCGGCGACACTACGCAGTTCAGCCACTTTCGGTGCACGGGTTTCGCGCACTTTAGGAAACTTGCTCGCTGCCAGGAATAAACCTGCCGCGCCATCACGAAGCACAAAGTAGTCATCATGCTTGGTAGAACGTAAGTGTTCCATTTTAATTGGATCTACGCGCGGAGGTGCAGGCTGACCATTCTTTAACACTTTACGGGTATTGTCACAGCTGGTGCAGGCAAAATAAGGACCAAAACGGCCAGTCTTGAGCTGCATTTCACCATCACATTTGTCACATGGAATAGTTGGACCATCGTAACCTTTGATTTTGAACTCGCCTTCTTCAAGCTCAAAACCGGCACAATCCGGGTTATTCCCACAGATGTGCAGCTTACGACCACCATCAATCACATAACTGTCCATTGCCGTTTCACAAATCGGGCAACGTTTTTTCGACATCAGGTCAGCCGTTTCTGCCGCATCATCATCAGACAATGCCGCCAAGGATTCGACCGGCGTTAAATTCAGAGTCCCTTTACAACGCTCTTTAGGCGGCAGGTTATAACCAGAACATCCCAGGAATACACCTGTGGTTCCGGTACGAATCTGCATTGGACGAGAACATTCAGGGCAATGTACTGCTTCCACTTCAACTGGCAGATTACGGCGCATACCATGGTCGCCTTGTGCTGTGGTTAAGCGTTTCTTAAAGTCGCCGTAGAAATTATCCAGCAATTCTTTCCAGTTCCGCTGACCATCAGCGACTTTATCCAGCTGACCTTCAAGATCTGCGGTAAAGTCATAGTTCATCAGATTATTGAAACTTTCATCGAGACGGTCTGTCACGATTTCTCCCATCTTCTCTGCAAAGAGACGACGGTTTTCCAGTTTCACATAACCACGATCCTGAATAGTGGAAATAATGGCTGCATAGGTCGAAGGACGGCCAATGCCACGTTTTTCCAGTTCTTTTACCAGCGATGCTTCAGTGAAACGTGCAGGCGGTTTGGTAAAATGCTGAGAAGGATCAAGTTTTTCCAGTTTCAGGATTTCACCCACTTTAACGGCAGGTAGCAAAATATCATCATCAGCTTTATTTGCACCACGAACTTTGGTAAAGCCATCAAAGACCAAGGTACGGCCTTTCGCTTTAAGTTCCACACCATTGGCATCAACTAAAATGGTCGATGATAAATATTCTGCGGGTGTCATCTGACAGGCTACAAACTGGCGCCAGATCAGGTCATACAGACGCTGAGCATCACGTTCTACACCCGCTAGACTATCGCCTTTCAGTGCCACATTGGAAGGACGAATCGCTTCATGGGCTTCTTGCGCACCCGCCTTGTTACCATAGCGGTTTGGCTTGGCAGGTAAGTATTTAGTACCAAACTCGGACTCAATATGACCACGCACCATATTGACCGCATCATCACTCAGGAATGTCGAGTCGGTACGCATATAGGTGATGAAACCCGCTTCATACAGGCGCTGCGCCAGCATCATGGTTTTCTTCACAGAAAAACCTAAACGTGTGCTTGCAGCCTGTTGCAGGGTTGAGGTGATATACGGTGCACTTGGGTTGACCTTGGTCGGTTTATCTTCACGACTGGCAACTTTATATTCAGCATCTTTAATCAGGTTGAGTAAAGCATCGGTCTCGGCTTTATTGTGCAGTTTGAGCGTCTTGCCACCCTGCTTTACTGCTTCAAGACGGATATCGTCTTTTTGCGATTTGGTATCTGCAAAAACTTGCCAGTATTCTTCAGGGATGAAAGCACGAATTTCACGTTCACGTTCAACCACCAGTTTTACTGCAACCGACTGTACACGACCAGCCGATAAACCACGGGCGATTTTTTCCCAAAGCAATGGCGAAATCATGAAACCCACAACACGGTCCAAGAAACGACGGGCTTGCTGTGCATTGACCTTGTCGATATCTAAACGTGCCGGCTGTTTAAACGCTTCCTGAATGGCATTTTTAGTAATTTCGTTAAACACCACACGCTGGTAACGTGAATCATCGCCACCAATCACTTCTTTTAAATGCCAGGCAATGGCTTCCCCTTCACGGTCCAAATCCGTTGCGAGATAGACTTCATCAACTTGCGATGCCAGTTTTTTCAGTTCAGCAACGACATTTTCTTTGCCTGGCAGCACTTCATAATGTGCTTTCCAGCCGTGTTCAGGATCAACGCCCATACGGTTGACCAAAGCTAATTGTGCTTTTTCCGCTTTTTGTTCATCGGTCAGTTTGGCACGTGATACAGGCTTTTTTTCTGTACTTTTAGATCCGCCAGTCGGCAAGTCACGAACATGGCCCACCGATGATTTTACGATGTAATTTGGACCCAGATATTTGTTGATTGTTTTCGCTTTTGCAGGCGACTCCACAATCACTAAGGCACGCTTGTTCGCAGCACTCGGAGATTTTGCTGTGGTACTTTTAGATGTGGACCGAGGAGCGTTCGCCATAGTTAACCGTTAATCCTGTTTGATTGGTTGATAAATTAAAGTTCAGCCAAAGATGTTAAATAAGCTTTAATGTCTTCTAACTGTGTTGCTCGAAGGTCTGATTCTTCATCCCAATAGAGTCCTACACAGTTTGCCTGCATATCAATAGCATAAATGCCCTTTAATGCAATGGGCAAATCGTTAAACTTGTCATCGCCTTGCACAATTTTCAGCTTTTGATCTTCTACCCGAGCACGCATCAGTGGCAGTCGGGCATCTGGAATTAGAACACTGTAATAAGCCACCATACTGGCACGGTTTTCTGTTGCCATTGGAACTTTGGTCCAATCGGGAGCTGCGACTAAACGCGGATGTAAAGCCATCTTGCGCGCTTTTTCACGCATCAGGCCTAATGCTTTTTCTCTTGGGCTGACACGTAGCCCAAAAATTGAGCCAAGCACAAACAGCACAATGAAGACTGTAATCCAAATTCCAGTATTTTCCATAGTACAACCTTATTATTCCTTTATTAGAGTTGCATAAGCTGAATGTAAAACGCAAGTTACAGCGATGAAATTAATTCAAGAACAGCTCATGACTATATAATATTTCACTACCATTCCAGTAAACATATCCCTTTTCAATCAATTCTTTAAGTAATAATCGAACATCTGATTTGGGAAACATTTGCTCCAGCAAATCACGCAAGGCATAAATATCTTTGGGCTTGTCTGATTTTAATTCGCGTAATTTTTGCGCCACAATCACCTGAACAGGATCAATTTTGGAAAAGTTTTTAAATAACTCTTTTTGTGCATGATGCAGCGTATTGGCCTGTTCTGCATCGACTTCTGGTGAAGAATCTTCAGTGGATAATTCCGCAAAAACAGAGGACATATTTGGGGCTTTTTCTACCGATGTTTTCTGCTCTAAATCCAGCTGCATCCATTGCTTAATGACTTTTTTACGGAAGCTGATTTGCTCGTCAAAGCGTTTTACAATTTTTAAATTAATCAATAAGCCCGTGAAATGCTGAAGCTGATCATTTGGCAGTTGCAAAATATTCGCCAGCGAGTTTTTCAGTTTTTCCAGCGTATTCGGTTTGCCCTTCATTTTCCCCAAAGCATCGCAATACTTTTTCACCAACAACAAATCCGGTTTTTGTTTGATGGTTTCGACGCTCGGGATTTTATATTTTGAATTTAAACCTGATTGTTCAGCCTGAATCTGAATCAGGCTACAGTTCAGGTTTGAAGATTGCAGCATTTCCAGCAAAATTTCACTGCTTGGCATAGCCGAGATCAGTTCTATTGGCGTTTCGGTATCTAGTAGTGCAATCAATTGTC
>Ga0308165_1002241_pt1 | contig 23860 bp, 21 predicted proteins | sample PhyWR2_FD_201032 | JGI IMG/M metagenome (GOLD analysis project Ga0308165, IMG submission 201032) | Phyllosphere microbial communities from UC Gill Tract Community Farm, Albany, California, United States - DLSLW.R2 | ecosystem: Host-associated > Plants > Phyllosphere > Unclassified | place: USA... | reverse complement strand
GGCCGAATTCCGCGCTGGCGGTGAAGCAGTGGATCAGCGCTGGAAACGCCCCCTTCCCCATCTCGTCCTCCAGGATACCGGCGGTATCGTCCTCGGCATCGCGCGTGTGGATGATGATTGGCAGGCCGGTTTCGCGCGCCACGGCGATGTGAGTGCGGAACAATGCCTGCTGCACAGCGCGGTCGGACTTATCGTAATAGTAATCAAGTCCCGTCTCGCCGATGCCGATCACCCGGGGGTGGTCGGCGGCTTCAAGCAAAGCGCCCTCGCCCAGATCAGCGTGCTGATCGGCTTCGTGGGGATGGATGCCGATCGATGCCCATACGTCTCGCTCACGCGCGGCGGTTGCTACCACGCGGTCCCATTCGCGCTGCCGCGTCGAAATGTTGAGGAACCCGACGATTCCCGCTTCACGGGCACGTGCAAGCACGGCCTGCTGGTCCTCGACGAGGCCCTCGTATTCGAGATGGCAGTGCGAATCGATCAGCATCAGACGGCTGCCACCTCCGGCATTTCAAGGCGCGGGAAGACGCCCACGGGCTTGTCGACCTTGTACCCCGTGGCAACCAGTGCAGCAAACCAGCCCTTGTCGGCCAGCGCCGCGTAATCGCGCGCTTCGGCGGTGATGCCCATCTGGTCGAGCAAAGCGTCGATCGATGCGGGCACCACGGGGCGCACGGCGATGGCAAGGTCGCGCACGACTCTGAAAAGCGTCATCAGCACGGCTTCCATGCGCGCCGGGTCGGTCTTGCGCAGGGTCCAGGGCGCCTGTTCGTCCACGTATTGGTTGCAGGCGAAGACTGCCCGCATCCAGGCATCGAGGCCGTTACTGAAATCGAGCGCATCGAAGGCGGAGCGCAGTCCGGCAATGCCTTCGGCGACAGCGGCGAAGAGCGCCGCGTCGGCTTCGGTTTCCGGTAAGTCGGCCTTAACTTCGCCGTCCATGTTCTTGAAAATCATGGATAAACTACGCTGCGCGAGGTTGCCGAAGCTGTTAGCCAGTTCGGCGTTCGCGCGCGTTACGATTGCTTCGTGCGACCACGAACCATCTTGGCCAAACGCGACTTCACGCAAGAGGAAGTAGCGCACCGCGTCTACGCCGAAGGTTTCAGCCAGCCCGATCGGATCGGTGACGTTGCCCAGCGACTTCGATTCCTTCTGGCCTCGGTTCAGCAGGAAGCCGTGGCCAAAGACCTGCTTGGGCACAGGCAACCCAGCGCTCATCAGGAAGGCCGGCCAGTAGACCGTATGAAAACGCACGATGTCCTTGCCGATCAGGTGCAGGTCTGCGGGCCAGAATTTCGCGTAATCGCCGTCTTCATCGGGGAAGCCCAGGCCAGTGATATAGTTCGTCAGGGCATCGACCCAGACATACATCACATGGTTTTCGCTGCCGGGCACCTTGATGCCCCAGTCGAAGCTGGTGCGCGATACCGAGAGATCCCGCAGGCCGCCTTCGACGAAGCGCAGGATTTCGTTCTTGCGGCTGTCGGGGCGGATGAAATCGCTCGATCCGTAGAGGTCGATCAGTTTGTCCTGATACTTCGAAAGGCGGAAGAACCACGATTCCTCGACGGTCCACTCAACTGGCGTGCCCTGGGGAGACAGCTTTTCGCCGCCCTCGCCTACAACGAGTTCACTTTCGTCGTAATAGGCTTCGTCGCGCACCGAGTACCAGCCCTCGTAGCGGTCGAGGTAGAGATCGCCGGCAGCCTCCATGCGCTTCCACAGTTCCTGCGTCGCAGCGTGGTGGCGCGGCTCGGTAGTGCGGATGAAAACATCGTATCCGATGTTAAGAGTATCGCACATATCACGGAAATGTTGCGACATTTCCGTCGCGAGGTCGGCCGGTGTCATGTCCAATTCGCGGGCCTTCTGGGCCATCTTCAGCCCATGCTCGTCCGTGCCGGTCTGGAAGCGCACGTCGAAACCTTCCGCTTTCTTGAAGCGGGCGATGACGTCGGCAGCAATTGCCTCGTAAGCGTGGCCGATGTGCGGCTTACCGTTGGGGTAGCTGATCGCAGTCGTGATGTAATAGGGCTCGCCCATGCGGCGTCGCGCTTTCTATCTGATGTTTAATGTTCAAAGCTCATGTATTTTCGGAAGAAGGTGCCGCATCATTCGGCCCTTCGCAAAAATACGCTAGCGAGCCGCTTCTCTAGGCATCGCGGCCGAGGCCAGCAACCCGCCAATTTCCATTATGAGGAGTCCGGCGTCGAAATTGTAAGTCGATGCCTGGGTCGACAGCTTCGTCAGGACGCCATGCGCTTCGATGATTTTCATCTGCCGCGTGCGGGAAGCATCGCGAAGCTGGTGCACCAGTACCGAGCGCGCCAGTTCCAGCGTGGCGATCTGGCGGTCACGGGCCGGGCGGGCGCCCATCTCGTCGGCAAGCAGCCCGCGCAGATGGAATTGGGAGTCGCCCTCGTGAAGAATACGCAGCATTAGCCGGTGAATGCCGCCAAGGTCATGTTCGACAAAATCGAGCGCGACGCCGGGCGAGCCGTGTGATGCGGCGATGGCGGCAGCGCGCGCGGCGGCATCCGTCTGCGGCGCGCCCTGCTGGATCATCGTTTCGAGTTCCTCGGCGCCCAGCGCAGCGAAGCGCAGGACACGGCAGCGCGAGCGGACAGTTGGCAGCAGGCGCCCGGGCTGGTGCGTCAGCAGCAGGAAGTAAGTGCCGAACGGCGGCTCCTCCAGCGCTTTGAGCAGGGCGTTGACGGCGCCCTTTTCCATGTCGTCGGCCGGATCGATGATGATCGCCCGCTTCTCGCCAAGCGTGGGTTTGGTGACGAGACGGCGGATCATTGCACGGACCTGATCGACCGTGATGTTGCGCTTGGTCTGGTACGGCTTGCCCTCGACCTTCTTCTTCGCCTCGTCGTCATTGGCGGGAAGGTGTTCGAGGATCAGGATATCGGGATGGCCATCGACCTCGGGCACCGACTGGCCCGGGATTCGGACCAGCTGAGCGGCAGCAGCGCGGGCGAAGGCGCGCTTGCCCAGTCCCTTGGCGCCGCTCAGCAACCAGGCATGGTGCATCCGCTCGGAGGCGATCGCGGACAGCCATTCCTGCCACGCTGCGTCCTGGCCAATAAAAGCAGCGTTCATGTGCCCCTGGCCAGCAGCGCTTCGAGCGCGGCGAGTACGAGCGCGTGGGTCGATTGCGGGTCGCCGTTTCCGTCGATGCGGGCAAATCGTTCCGGTTCGGCCGTGGCAAAAGCCGAGAAGGCGCTGGCAACGCGGGCGTGGTAAGCGCTGTTACGGCCGCCGATGCGGTCCGACCCATCCGTGTCGCGCAAAGCAAGACGTTGGACCGCGACTTCGGGTGACACTTCGACAAGCAAGGCAAGGTCGGGCAGGAGGCCCTCACTGCCGATCTGGTGAAGCAGGCCGATATCGGCGTCGGACAGTCCGCTGCCGCCGCCCTGGTAGGCCCGGCTCGAATCGAGATAACGGTCGCAGATCACCCAGGCGCCGCGCGCCAGTGCCGGGCGGATCAGGCGGTGGACGTGGTCCGAACGGGCAGCGGCGAACAGCAGCGCCTCTGCGCGCGGGTTCCAGCTTTCGCCCTGATCGCCCTCGACACCGTTTAGGAGCAGGCCGCGAATGGCCTCGCTCCCCGGCGTACCGCCCGGCTCCCGTGTGGTCACGACTTCCAGTCCCCGTGCGCGCAGGGCGTCAGCCAGCAGGCGAGCCTGCGTGGACTTGCCAGCCCCCTCCCCGCCTTCGAGCGCGATGAATCTTCCCTGCGTCATGTGAAGAGGTTGATAAACCCGTTCCACAGCCTGTCCAGCGTACCGGCCTTGCCGACGTCGCGCCCGGCGTAGAGCGGCACGCGGCCCGGCGCGAGGCCGGCGACCCGGATCTCCAGTTCGCCCACCTGCTCACCCTTGCGGACCGGGGCCACGATCGGACCGCGATAGTGGACGGCAAGCGTGATGCCGGGCTGGCTGCCGCGCGCAATGGTGGCATGAACCTCTCGGTTGGCGACGAGCGGCAGCGTGCGCGCGTCTCCGCCCTGGATGCGGGCCTGCGCCACGGTCTGCCCCTGATCGAACAGATGGCGCGTATCCCACGCAGCGAAACCCCATTCGAGGAGCGCCTTCGCAGCATCATCGCGTACCTTGGGCAGCGGTGAGCCAGCAAGCACCATGACGAGGCGGCGGCCGCCGCGCTCGGCAGTGCCGAGGAAGTTGTAGCCCGCCTCGCGGGTGTAGCCGGTCTTGATGCCGTCTGCACCAGGCACCACGCCTACCGTCGGATCATGGCTGCGCATGACGACATCGCGCCAGAGCCAGCGTTTGTGGCCGGAAAACTCACGGTAAAGGTCGGGATAGCGGGTGATCATCGCATCGGCGAGCCGCACCAGATCGCTGGCGGTGACGTAAGTGTTGCCACCGTCCATCCAGCCGTTCGGCGTATTATAATGGCTGCGCGTCATGCCGAGCCGGCGAGCGGCGTCGTTCATCTTCGCCGCCCATCCAGCAACGCTGCCCGCATAGCCCTCGCCCAGCACGACCGCCGCGTCGTTGGCCGATGCGGTCATGATGCCGTGCAGCAGATCGCGCGTTGTCGGAAAATCCTTCGTCGTCAGGTACATATTCGTACCTTTCGCGAACCATTCCCGCTCCGTCTCGGCCCGCTCGTTGAACTTGCGGTCCATGCTGAGACGACCTGCGCCGATCTCCTCGAAGGCGACGTAGGCGGTCATCACCTTTGTCACCGAAGCGGGCAGAAAAGGCGTGTCCGCGTGTCGCTGTTCCAGAACCTGGCCCGATCCCAGGTCAACAAGGATGCTGACCGGGATCGGCGCCAATTGGGCTGGCGGCGTGGGAACGGCGGCCCCGGCGGCGCTGGCGGGCAGCGCGGCGGCAAGGACGAGCTTCAGAGCATTCAGACTGGACTTCAAGACCCGTATTCTCCCGCGCGTCCACCGGACGCCTGGCTTTCTATCATGCGGGAGCCATGAAGGTCACTCCGCGCTCTGGATTCGTGCGTCCCTATAACCTGCACCCTTTGCCTTCTCCAGCGCCTGAGCAGCTTGTGCACGGTTGCTGTAAGGTCCGAGGCGCACGCGCCAGAATTTTCCGGCTTGTGAGACACTTGCGCCAAGCTGCCCGGCAATCTTGCGCGCCGAAGGTTCGGACGAGAATGCAGCGACCTGGACGAGGAACGATCCCTTCGCGGCAGTGGCGGTCGGAGCCGCAGCCTGGGGCTTGGCCACTGGCGGCTTGGGCGCTGACGGTTTGGGCGCCGCAGTGCTGCTTGCCGTGGGCTCCGTCGGAAGCTTGGGCCCAGCCGGTGCGGGTCGTTTGGGAGGCTGCACTGACGGCGCCGCGACCGGCGGCTTGGCAGTCGGTTGCTTCGCCGGTGCGGGCTTCGCCGACGCGGTCTTCGCTGGCGCGGGCTTGAGCGGCGATGCCGCCTCACCGACAGGCAAGGACGGAGGTATCGGCGGGGTGGACGGCGGAGGTAGCAACGGCGACTGGTCGACCAACTTTCGGCGCAGGACCTTGAGCAGCCCTTCCGGCGTCTCCATCCGGTCAGGAGCGCGCCCGCCCCTGCGCAGCAGCGCACGTTCCTGCTCAGGCGGATTGACGCGGCGTACGCGCACTGAACCGCGCCCGCCCGCAGGCAAGCCCAGTTGCGCGATCGCATCGGGGGACAGCTCAACAAGTGCGTCGTTGGTCATCGGGCCCCGGCGTTCCAGCCGCACAAGGATCGTTCGCCCGGAATCGAGCGCCGTCACTTCGACATAGCAGGGCAGCGGCAAGGTTTTGTGTGCGCCGCTGACGCCCACGCCCTCACCCGCGATGGCCGTACCGACCGCATCGTAATTGAGCTGGTCTACAGGGGTCCACACAGTGCTGCCGATGGTGAAAGGCTCGCCCACCACCACGGGATAATCGGCAGCCGGGCCCGTTACCGGCACATTGGGCGGCGGTTGCCTCCGGTCTGCGGCACCGGCGCCGCCAGCGGCTCCCAGCAGGATCAGCGCCGCAAGCGGCAGGGCGTGGTTAACGGGAAATCTCATCTGCAAGCAACCCCACGGACATGGCGTAGTAGTTCGAGCAATTGTACTGGAGGATAACCCGATAATTACCGGTTAACAGATATGCAGGCGTGCCCGGTCCATCGGGCTGGAACAGCGACGCGAGGACATTGCCGCCGATCGCGCCCTGCGGAGAGATGCCGAGAGCGTGCCACTGCGAGACGGTCTTCCACTGCGAATGGCGGGCATGGACCCGGTCGCAGCTGGCAGCGGCCAGCTTGGTCGCGTAGCTGTCGACGTTGAACCCGGCCGGTACAGTGGCGCGCACGCCCCAGGGCTGACCAGGACGCCATCCGGCATCGCGGAAATAGTTGGCGATCGAGGCAAGAGTATCGGCCGAACTGGTGAAGATGTCGGCCCGCCCGTCGCCGTCGCCGTCTGCTGCAAGGCGCAGGTAGACGCTCGGCAGGAACTGCGGATAGCCGAAGGCCCCGGCCCAGCTGCCCTTGAGCTGCGAGCGCGGCACGCCCCGGTCGACCATCTTCATCAGCGCGATCAGTTCACCTTCGAACAGAGCGCGGCGGCGCCCCTCCCACGCCAGCGTCGCAAGTGAGCGGGCAAGGTCGAAGTCTCCGGTATAGCTGCCGAAATTGGTCTCGTGCCCCCAGATCGCGAACAGGATCGGCGCGGGCACGCCGTAGCGCCGCTCAATCTGTGCAGAGATCGAGGCCAGCGAGGCGTAACGCGCGCGCCCCCGGCCGATGATCGAGCTGCCGACATGCTGCGAGATGTAAGGGGCAAGCGCGGGCGGCGCGGTCTGCCGACCGGGCTGTGCGGTGTCGAGAGCGATGACCCGCTCGTTCGGCGTCAGCCCGCTCAGGACGCTGCCGATCGCCGTTTCGCTCACCCCCTGGCCACGGGCATGGGAGGCAACCTGCTGGAGATAGGCAGGAAAACTTTCCGATTGGGCGGATACCTGCATCGCGGGCATCGGCACCAGTATGAGGCCAAGCGCCATGGAGGGAATACGCAGCGAACGCAGAAGGGATCTGAAGGTCATTACGGAGGAACTTCGCACAAAGCGCACTGGTTGCAAATGGGGCACCGCGCTCACCCGTGGACAGCCATCGCATATGCAGCGCCCTTCAACGATGAACACAAGGTTCGCATTGCCCCTCTTGCGCCCGCGCCACATTGAGCTATGCGCAAACCCGAGCGGACAGGTGGCCGAGTGGTTTAAGGCAGCGGTCTTGAAAACCGCCGTGGGTGGAAGCTCACCGTGGGTTCGAATCCCACCCTGTCCGCCAACAACCCCTTCACTGACATTCGCCACTGACCGGATAATTGGCCTAAACGCCCGATAATCAAGGACAATTTTTCAACGTCGACCGCCCTCATTCGGCGTCGTCCGAAAACAAATGTGGGACTGGGTGTGGGACTGGAGCCGAGCGAGGGGCTTCAGATAAGCGCGATTCGGTGGTAGATTCGTGGCCATGGGAAAGCTCACCGCAACGATCATCAAAGAGCTCGCTGATCCCGGCCGATATCCGGACGGTGAAGGGCTCTATCTCAAAGTGTCGCCATCCGGCGGCAAGAGCTGGGTGCTGCGTATCCAAGTGAACGGGACCCGGCGCGACATCGGCCTTGGTGACGCCAGGCATATTCCCGTTCGCACGGCCCGTCTGGAGGCCGCTGCAGCCAAAAAACTGGCGGCTACGGGGATCGACCCTCTCGAAGAGCGCCGCAAGGTCACGCGGGTGATTCCAACGTTCAAGCAGGCAGCCAAATCGGTGCACGCCGAGATGTTGAAAAGCTGGAAGAACGGCAAGCACACCAAGCAGTGGCTCAAGACCCTTGAGCTTTACGCCTACCCGAAGCTCGGGAAGCTGAAGGTCGACAAGATCGACGGGCCGCTGATTCGCGATGCCCTGGCGGAAATCTGGCTCGATATTCCGGAGACGGCGCGCCGAGTGCGCCAGAGGATCGGCACCGTGCTGGATTGGTCCTATGCTAACGGACTTCGCGAGACCGAAGCGCCCATGCGCTCGATCTCGAAAGGGCTTCCTCGACAATCCAGAAAGAAGGGGCACTTCGCCGCACTACCGCATACACAGGTCAGGCAGTTCATTGTCGAACTAAGGGCAAAAGTCGCCTGCGCGAGCACCCTGGCGCTAGAGGCCGTGATCCTGACAGCTGTGCGCTCCGGAGAACTTCGCTTGGCCACCTGGTCCGAGTTTGATGAGGATCTTAAGCTTTGGACGATCCCGGAAGATCGGATGAAGATGAGGGTTGAGCATGTCGTCCCGCTTTCTGCGCAGGCGGCTGACGTTTTTCGCCGGGCCCGCGCGCTTCGCATTGACGGCAACGACCTCGTTTTCCCGAACTCCAGATCTGGAAAGGCCTTGTCGGATATGGCGCTTCTGCAGCTGGTTCGCGGCATGGGCCACGGGGTAACCGTCCATGGGTTCCGATCCAGTTTTCGCGACTGGGCGGCGGAAGAGACGGATGTGGCGGAAGCGGTGGCGGAGGCATCCCTCGCTCACAGCGTCGGGGACAAGACCAAGGCTGCCTATCTGCGAACGGATTTCTTCAAAAAGCGGCAGGTGCTGATGCAGGACTGGGCAGACTACTGCTGCTCGTGACACCGATGGGCTGAAAGTGATTGATCCTCATTGCCGCAGCGGTTTGACGCCTTCAGCGGTAACGACGATTGCGATCTGCCCGATCTCCTCAGCGGATCAATTCGGTGAAGGATTTGCGAGGACGACCTCGGCTGGCAGGACGGCACCGCGGCGTATCGTTCGTACGCCGTTGTCTTTCGACGAACGCTTCCAAAGCGTTCACGGCAATGAGTGAGACCTTGCCTATCTTGATCATATCGATTTCACCGGTGGAAATCAGCTCGTACAGCTTGGTCTTTCCAATACCCAGCATCGCGGCGGCAGTTGGAATTCTTACCGACACCGCCTTGAATGACGGTGGATGACTGGTGCGGGCTGAGCCCGTCGGCAGAAACTCATTCGCGGGCCCCACATTGGCTGTCCCCCGCAGGTGCTCGATTGTGGGCTGCAGGGGTTTATCCGTGGGTAGCGAAGCATACCGCTTGAAGTCGCTCGTCCGCAAGTTCTTCCTCCATTTCCAAAGTGCAAATCCGCGTTGCAGGCGGGTTGCGGACCTTGTATCCCCGGATGGTTGGGGCGTGCGAGGGGTCTCGCTACTTCGTCGCAGAGCGGCGTGCAAAAACAAGGCATGGCGTAATTTGTCGGCCATGGTTCGGCGCTTAACTGGGCTACGTAGGTCGTTTCGCCGCTCGACGAATGGTAATCCAAGGCCAAATGGTCGCGGTTCGACAGGGTCCGGGCAACGAGGCATTCGGCGGTGCGGTATTTTACATCAGGAGCCTGCATTGGCCGTCGACACCGGCAATGTGATCGCTTTGACCGGAGACATCGTCGCTGCGCATGTCAGCCACAACTTCGTCGCACCGGAAGCGCTGAGTTCGCTCATTAAATTGTGTTCTTGGCCCTGCAGGCAACGGGAGCCCCTGCTGCGGACGAGCAACCAGCAAATCCGGTGGGTGCCGTCTCCCCCAGGGCGTCGGTCAAAGCCGATCGCCTGATCAGCATGATCGACGGCAAGCCCTACAAAATGCTCAAGCGTCATCTCTCGCTGAATGGCTACACGCCGCAAAGCTACCGGGAGACGTTTGGCCTCCCGCGTGATTATCCCATGGTGGCGGCCGAGTATGCTCAAAAGCGCGTGACCTCGGGCACAAGATCGGGATTGGCCGCAAGCCGAAAGAAGAGTTGAAGAAGCCTGCGCGCAAGCTCCGCCTGAAGAAGGCGGTGGCCGTCGCAGGTCGGATATCGTACCTGGCTCCTGACGCGAGCTTTTGCCGAGGTCTGAGTGACACGCCTCAGTTGGCTCTGCAGCGGCTTTTATTGTCTTTTGGCTAGCTGAGGCATTTGGTTTGCTGCGATCAACCAGTTAAGTGAAAGCACCGCGGCTGATGATCGTGCCGACAGGGACGAGGCGGCTTAGAACTTATGCCTTCTCCCATGATGTCTTCGATTGTTTTTTGTGTGTCTGCAGGGCTGCAGGAAGGCCCGGCTTTGGGACATGCCAGAAAGTCCGCTTCGGGGTCGGCGCTTGGGATAGCCGCTATTCGCGCGAGGCTACACGAGCTCAGATGAGTGACTGACGCTGGGACAATCGTGATTGCGGTCTCGGAAATCCGAGACATCAATCCCAGACGCTGTGAGGTAGCAAATTGTCGTCGGAAGTCATCTTATCCCACCACTCGAAAACCCACATCTTAATCAGCCGCAGTTTTGCTCGATCGGTGGAGTGACAGGTCGTCCATGGAATCTCAAAGCCCCAGCATCTCCAAACTTGGATGGTCGTCGGGCCGGCGACCGAGGGGCCAGTGAAATAGTCGGTTCTCTTCGCCGATAGGCGCATCATTGATGCAAGCCAAACGCCGCCGCATGAGCCCGTTCTCATCGAACTCCCAGTTCTCGTTGCCGTAGGATCGGAACCAGTTGCCGCTGTCGTCATGCCATTCGTAGGCGAAGCGGACGGCGATGCGGTTGTGGCTGAACGCCCACAGTTCCTTGATGAGCCGGTAATCCAGTTCTCGCTGCCATTTGCGCGTCAGAAAGGCGACGATCGCCTCGCGGCCTTTCACGATTTCGGCGCGGTTCCGCCATTGGCTGTCGAACGTGTAGGCCAAAGCAACTTTACCGGGATCGCGGCTGTTCCACCCATCCTCGGCGAGGCGCACCTTTTCAGTCGCCGTCTCCAGCGTGAATGGCGGCAGCGGTGGGCGTGGGGTTTCCATCGGGGTTCTCCTTAGTTACCGAGCCGAGCGCGCATCGCTGCGTTTTCGGCCTCGAGCGCGGCGATGCGGTCGTGCAGGGGGCGGACAGCCTGCGCGATCTCGCCTTCGGTGAAGCGCGGGGTGATGTGCTGCGGGCAGTTCCAGTCGAACGCCGCGAGGCGAAGCCGGAAGATACGTTCGAGCTTCGCCTTGTAGCGTCCGTCCTTGACGAGATCAGTGAGCGCCGGTTCCGCATCGAGCGCCAGCTTCTCGACATGGGCGTAGATCTTGAGCCGGGCGCGGCGGGGATAGTCCACCAGGATCAGGCAGGCCCGGTCGTTCGCCGCCAGGTTGCCGGTGCTGATGTACTGCCGGTTGCCGCGATAGTCCGCGAATGCCAGCGTGCGCTCGTCGATCATCTTGAGGAACCCGGCCGGTCCGCCGCGATGCTGGACATAGGGCCAGCCGTTCTCCGACACGGTCGCAATGTAGAAGGTGTCGCGCTCCGCGATGAACGCAGCCTCCTGCGCCGTGAACCGGTCGGATTCGCGATCTCCCGCGAAATGCTCCCACTGCCGCGCCGCGCCCATGTCGGCCTGTGCGGCCCGGACGCTGGGGGTCATCGCGATATCGAGAAATCCGTAAGAAATCGTCCGTCTCCCAGATCACCCCGCCTGTCTGGCAGCTTTCTGCGCGCCCTGATAGCTTTCCATCACCGCTGCGTAGTTCGGGGCGGCGAGTCCGTAGAGCTGCGCCAGCTCCGCGGCTTCCGGCCGTGCCCAGGTGCGGTGGAGCTCGGACAACAGCGCGTTGGTCGAGGTCGGTTTCACGCCGCCCTGCACGAAGCGGGCGAGCGACACGCACGATACCATTTCGCTGGGATCGCCTGACGCGTCGATGACGGCATAGACATCGTACCCCGCAGCGCGCGCATCCAGCGCCGGGAACATCACGCAGACGCTGGTCCAGACGCCGGCCATGACGAGGGTCTTGCGCCCGGTCGCCTCGACCTCGGCGACGAAGTCGGCATTGTCCCAGGCGTTCACCTCGCCCTTGCGCGGGACATAGACCGCATGCGGCGCGTCCCGATGGATCTCAGGTATCAGCGGCCCATTGCTCCCGCTCGGCTCCGAGGCAGTGGTGATGACCGGAATCTTGAGCAGAGTACACAGCCTGGCGATCATCTCCACGTTGCGCCGCAGGTCAGCGACCGGGATGTCCTTGACCGTCTGGAACAGGCCGGATTGGTGATCGAGAAGCAGCACCAGCGTGTCGGCGGGATCCAGCAGTGCAGCGCCGCCGCCGGTGGGAAGGACGCTCGATTGTGCGGTCGACGAAGAGACCATGATCATTCTCCTGCGGTTCGGTGTGTGTCGGGGGCCATTCCGGCCGAAAGGTGCTGCTCCAGGAAAGCGCGGATCAGCGGAACCATCTCGTCGGCCTTGTCTTCCAGCGCGAAGTGCCCGGTGTTGAGATGAAGCTCCGCCTCGGGCAGATCGCGCAGGAAAGCGTGCGCGCCCTCGGGCGCGAAGATCGGATCGGCGGCGCCCCACAGGATCAGCGCAGGCGGCTGAAATGCTCTGAAGTAAGCGTGAAAATCGGGGTAGAGCGCAAGGTTCGTTCGGTAGTCGTAGATGATCTCGAACTGGATCGCGACGGCTCCGGGACGATCCAGGAACAACTGGTCGTGCAGCCACGCCGCCGGGTCGATCCGCGCCGGATCTTTGACGCCGGCGGTATACTGGAAACGCGTGCCCTCCAGTGTCAGGAACGGTCGCATGGCATCGCGGTTGGCAGCGCTGTTGTCGGCCCACAGCGCCCGTGTCGGCTCCCAGAACTCCTGCATGCCCTCTTCATAGGCATTGCCGTTCTGTACGATCAGCGCAGAGACACGCTCGGGATGCGCCAGAGCCAGCCGAAAGCCTGTCGGCGCGCCGTAATCCATCACGTAGAGGGCATAGCAAACGATCCCGAGCTGCCCGAGCAATCCATCTACCACTTCGGCGAAATGCGCGAAGCCATAGTCGAACGTCCCCTGCGGCGGCATGGCCGACAGGCCAAACCCCGGAAGATCGGGCGCTATTACGTGATAGCGATCCGCCAGCGCCGGGATGAGGTTGCGGAACATGTGCGACGAGCTTGGAAAGCCGTGAAGAAGAACCAGGGCGGGCGCGCCGACCGGCCCCGCCTCGCGGTAGAAGATCTCCAGCCCCTCGACCATCGCGGTGCGGTGGTAGGTGACGGGCAGCGGCGGCGATGCAGGGCCCATGCTAAGCTGACCCCACGCCGTATTCGATGAAGGCTGCGACTTTCTCGGGATGAGCCAGCATGACCGCGTGGCTGCTGTCGATCTCGACGAGGCGAGCGGCCATCCTCTCGGCCATCCGGCGCTGCGCGCTGGGCGGGATCATAAGGTCGCCGGTGGCAAGCAGGTAATGCGTCGGCTTCGTCTTCCACGCGACCCGCATCGCCTGCGCGGTCACCGCTTCGAGCCCCCAGGGTACCTGGGCGGCGGCCATGAAGCGGGTCGTGGCGGTATCGACGTCGGAGGCGAAGGCTTCGGGGAATTTTTCGGGGTCGACGATCAGAAATCCGTCCTGCGGCGGCAACAGCGGCGCCTTGGCCTCTTCCGGCTCGGCTGGCTGCTCGTTCAGCGCGGCGACGGATTCACCCACATCCGGCGCGAAGCCGGCGATATAGGCGACCGCCCTCACCCTCGCATCGTCGCCGGCGGCGGTCACCACGGCGCCGCCGTAGCTGTGGCCCACGAGCACGACGGGATACCGGGCCATGGCGATCACTCGCTCGGTCGCCGCGACATCGCCTTCAAGGGTGATCGTCGGGTTCTGCACAACCAGAACCTCATGGCCGCGGGCGGTCAGGATATCGTAGACCGCCCGCCAGCCCGACCCATCCACGAACGCGCCGTGCACCAGCACGATCGAAACAGCCGTTCCAGGGGCCTGTGCTGGGCCTTCTCCCGCGGGACCAGATAGGTCGTTTGTCATGTGCGTTTCCTTCCTCGGATCACAATCGGATGATCGCAGGTACTATTTGCAGAGCTTGCGATCGAGGAAGTCGCGGATCAGCGGCGCCATGACGTCGAGCTTGTCCTCCAGCGCGAAATGGCCGCTGTCGAGGATGTGCATCTCGGCCTTAGGCAGGTCACGCAGATAGGGAGGCGCTCCGGCTTCGGGGAAGATCTTGTCGTTCTTGCCCCAGACGATCAGCGTAGGCGGCTGATACTTGCGGAAGAACGCCTGGAATTGCGGGTAGAGGGGTACGTTCGAGCCGTAGTCGCCAAGCATGTCGAGCTGTATGTCCCGATTGCCGGGGCGATCGAGCAGCGCCTGATCCTGCACCCAGTTGTCCGGGCTGATGCGCGCGACATCGCCCATGCCGTCGGTATACTGGAACTTGGTGATATCGAGTGTGACCAAACCGTTCAGTGCGTCGCGGTTGTTATGCGAACGATCGCGCCAGTAAACCTTGATCGGATCCCAGAACGCGGACTGCAGGCCCTCGTCGTAAGCGTTGCCGTTTTGCACGATCAATCCGCTGACGCGTTCCGGATGCTTGAGCGCCAAGCGGTAACCGATAGGGGCACCGTAATCCATTACGTACATCGCGTAACGCTCGGCACCCAGCCTCGTCACGAGCTTGTCGATGATGTCGGCCTGGCTGGCGAAGGTGTACGAGAACTTGGTACGGTCGGGCGCATCGCTCTGACCATAGCCAGGATAATCGGGCGCGATCACGCGATAGCGATCCGCAAGCAGCGGGATCAGGTTGCGGAACATGTGCGACGAGGTCGGGAACCCGTGGAGCAGCAGCAGTACAGGCGCGTCGGCAGGGCCGGCCTCGCGGTAGAATAAGTTGACTCCGTCGATCTTAACCGACCGGTAGTGGATGACCGGCACGGCATTGGCTGCAATTCCGCTTTTGGCCGCCGGACAAGTAGTCTGCGCCGCCGCCGGACCGGCGAGGACGGAACAGCCGAGCATGAGTGCGAGGAGATGCTTCATGTAGTCCTCCATTCGAACCGGCAGGTCGCCCCTGGCGCCGTCTTGCTCCCTGGGTTGGCCGATACCCGAGACTATCGTGCTCTCCCACGTCGCTTCAATTCTCTGTTGGTCTATCGAAAATACATATAAGTCGTGCGGGTCTATACTTTCGTCGAAGGCGTATAGCCGTTTGCGCAGGACTAGTTTGCAAATCGAACTTCAAATCCGAACGTGCGCGGCGGCGTGATGGTCGCGCGCGGTTCACCCAGCACGACGAAAGCATGACCGAAATACCGCTCGTGCGTCAGGTTCTTCGCGAACAGGGCCAGCGACCAGCGTTCGTCGGCAGTTCGATAGGCGAGGCGCGCATTGAAAAGATGCGCGGGGTCGCGCGAGAACACGCGGAGTTCTCCGGGCTGGTGGAAGATGCGGCTGGTATACTCGTATTCCCCGCGGACCGTCAGCTCGGCTCCGCCCGGCATCGGGAAGCGGTTCTGGGTGCCTAAGCCGACCTTGACGGCGGGAGCCCGGTTCAACCGGTCGCCCGAATAGTCGGCCAGTGAGACCGGATCGATGAAGCGATCGTACCGGGCATCGAGCAAGGCTGCGATCGCCGTGAGCTCAAGGCGATCGGTAGGGTAGGCCGTGGTCTCAAGCTCGAGCCCATCGACCGTGGCGGTGGCGGCGTTTCGGACCACCAGGAAGCCCAGCGAATCGGCGGTGCGGACCTGCAGATTGCTGTAGTCGTAGTGAAAGACGGTCGCGTTGACCCGCAGGTCGCCGGCCAGCCAGTTGCTCTTGATGCCCGCTTCATAGGCGCGCAGCGTCTCGGGCTCGAAGACATTGGGGGCCGGGTTCGTGATGAGGCTCACGGAGGTCGAACCGCCGCTCTTGAAACCCTCGGAATAGCTTGCGTAGAACAGCAGATGGCGACCGGGCCTGTAATCGACGGCCAATCGCGGCGCGACATTGGACCACGTCGTTTTCTGAACGGACTGCGGATACGAATTGAACAGCGGCGGAATCTCTACCGTGAACTGCTGCAGGAACGTGAACGCCTTCGTTTCGCGGCTCCATCGCAGCCCCCCGGAAAACGTCAGATTGTCGGCGAGGTGAAAGTCCGCCTGGCCAAACGCGGCGTACGCCGTGGTGCGGTTCGAGGCGTTTATGAGCTGGGTCGTGGAACTGGCAACGCCGAGCAAGCCCGTGAAGTCGAGATATATCGGGCTGAACGTGTCGGCGGTCTCCCTGAAATAGTACAGCCCGGCCAGCCATTGCAGCCGGTGGCTTCCAATCGTCTGGATCCGCAGTTCCTGGCTGAACTGGGAGGTCTCGTCGTACTGCCCGAAATGGATGAGCGGCGCCGGCCCGGCATCGGTATCAATGAGGTTCTTCAGGCTTGCTTCCCGGTACCCGCTGATCGACGTTAGCTGCACCCCGGCAAAATCGTAGGTGGCGTCGAGGGAAAGCCCCCAATAATGTCGATCCTCGCGCGGGACGGCGTCGAGGGCAATGCACTTCGGATCGAAGTCGGGTGCAAGGCTCTTGTGAACGACGACGGGCATGTCGTGATATCCGCCGTCCGCATTGAGCTGAATGTCGAGCACGCCGTTCGGTCGCCAGCGGAGCGCGCTGCGCAGAGTGAAGGTCTTCTCGGGGTCGAGGTCGCGACCGGTTCGCGTATCCTTCGTGTAGCCGTCGCGATCGCTCGCCGCGACGGCGATCTTCCCCGACAGGGTGCTGCTCAATGGACCCATGACCAGGGCCTGCGCACCCTTGGCATCATAGTTCCCATAGCGCGCGAGTGCCTCGAACACGGTAGCCTCGCCGGGACGGCGAGTGATGACGTTGATCGCCCCACCGGTGGCATTGCGACCGTAAAGCGTACCCTGCGGGCCGCGCAGGACCTCGATCCGCTCGACGTCCACGAGGTCGAACAGGTTCATGTAGGGCCGCGCCAGGTAGACGCCATCGAGATAGACTCCGATCGGCGCATCCGCACCGATTCCGAGGTCGTTCTGGCCCACACCGCGTATCGATATCGGTACGGCCCCCTGCCCCTCGCCGGTGCCGATCGTGAGGCCGGGCGTGAAAGTCACGATATCCCGCAGGTCGCGTGTCCCGCTGCGCTCCATCTGTTCGGCAGTGTAGGCCGAAATCGCCAGTGGCGTGTCCTGAAGCCGTGTTTCTTGGCGGGTCGCCGTAACGATGATATCGTTGCCGGGCCGGGGGGCGGACTGAGCGAGACATGGTCCGCACGTAGCCGACCAGACCAGGCTGGCCGCGGCCGCCGCATGAAGCCTCGACGTCAATAGCATGGACGATGAGACCCTCGATTTCAGAAATGCCCCCACTTGCAGTCTGAGTCTATCGGACGGCCAGTCAGGTCTCAATTCGCCTCTCGTGCGTGTTGCTTAGCCGATGGTAGTGCCCCAATCGACCATGGTCGAGGTGGTCGCTGGGCATGACGCGCAGTAGGCTAGTGCAATTGGACCGAGCGCTCTCTTCAACGTCAGGCGCAGCGCGTGACAATGACGTGGGCGTCGACGAAGATGGCGCGCAGAGATCGCTTCGAGGTACGTCCCGTGAATGCACCGCCGCCGCCTGACGCAGTTGCCCTGCACTCCGATGCGGCGGCGGAAGAACCTGAACCGCGCCGGTTCCAGCAAAACTTAGAACGACTGACGCTCCTGCCCTCGACCTGGCAGGGGTTGGACCCCACCGCGATCGTGCAGAGCCTTTTCGATACGCTGCACATTATGCTCGAGCTCGACTTCGTCGGCCTTCGGTTCAGCGAGACGGAGCATATCTTCCTGCGTTTGGGCCAGGCTTTCGGCGCGGCCACCGGCAGGGATGACGTAGCGAAAGCGATCGAGTGCTGGTTGCAGAGCGATCCCGCAGACCGCCCGGTGCGCCTGCGGTTCGGCGAAGGCGAGCTGTCGGTGGTCGCTCTACCGCTCGGTGCAATCGCGAGCATGGGCATCCTGCTCGCCGGGTCGCTTCGCTCCGGCTTTCCGGCCTCGAGTGATATGACAACGCTGAACATCGCCGCCATGCAAGCCAGCCTGGCCTGCCGCGAGGTCCGCGAACTCAGCGCCCGTCAGACGCCTGCAGATTTCCGCACCGAGAAGCTCTCGGGCGACGCGCTCGCGCGTAGCGAATGGGAGCTGAACCTCGCGATCAACACCATACCCGCCATGGTATGGTCCACGACGGCCGACGGAAGACTGGACTTCTGCAACCAGCACCTCCTCGACTTCGTGGGGCTGACGTTCGAGGAGATCAGCGGCCTGGGCTTCTACCGCATCTATCATCCCGACGACATCCCGCACGTCCTCGCCGCCTGGCAGGACATCATGGCGGCCAAGCGCGGTCGCGAGGTCGAAGGCCGGATCAGGCGCGGCGATGGCACGTATCAATGGTTCACCTTGAGGCAGAACCCTCTCCTGGATGCGGATGGCGCAGTCGTGAAATGGTACGGCGCGATCATCGACATCGACGACCGCAAGCGCGCCGAGGACAGCTTGCGAGAAACCGAGACAGCGCTCTTGTCGAGCGAGCAGAACCTGACCCTCATCATCGACTCGCTGCCCGTCCTCATCTGGTCGGCGCGGCCGGACGGCAGTGCGGATTTCATCAACAAAAGGTGGCTCGAATATGCCGGGCTTCCCGCCGAGAAGATCCTCGATTGGGGCTTCCTCGACCTCTACCATCCCGACGACATTCCCGGCATGCTCGAGATCTGGAAACGGGATTTGGAGAAAGGCGACGAGACTCAGCTAAAAGGCAGGGTACTCGGTGCGGACGGGACGTATCGATGGTTCTATTTCCGGGGAAGCAAGCTCACCGACGCGAACGGCGCCGTGCGCTGGTACGGGGCCAACGTCGACATCGATGACCTGCAGCGAGCCGAAGACGCGCTGAGGGCCGGCGAGGCCGCTCTCCAGCAAAGCGAACTCGAACTCCAGCAAATCGTCGAGACCATTCCGGCCATGGCATGGTCAGCCGGGCCGGATGGAATGCTCGAATTCTGGAACCGGAACCTCAGCGATTTCGTCGGTCTGTCGTTCGATCAGATCGTGGGCATCGGGTTCTACCGCATCTTCCATCCTGACGATGTCGAACCGATGCGTGTGGCTTGGGAGAACACGCTGGCAACGAAGCAGCCGCAGGACATAGACGGACGGATCAGGCGTGCCGACGGCGAATATCGGTGGTTCACGCTTCGGCAAAATCCGCTGCTGGATGCTTACGGAAACGTCGTGAAATGGTATGGCATCATCATCGATATCGAGGATCGCAAGCGCGCGGAAGATGCCCTTAGGGCTAGTGAAGCTCGGCTGCAGGACAGCGAGCGCGAGTTGCAGCAGATCGTCTCCTCGATCCCGGGATTGGCATGGTCGTCCGATTCCCGCGGGGCGACTACCTTCTGGAGCCAGCAATATCTCGACTACGCAGGGTTGCGCAGCGAGGAGGTGCTGGGCTGGGGTTTCCTCGATCACATCCACCCCGATGATAGTGAGCACATGCTGGAGGTCTGGTCCGCCACGCTGCAGTCAGGCGCTCCGGGGGAGGCCGAGGCTCGTCTGCGCCGGGCCGACGGCCAGTTCCGCTGGTTCCTGATCCGCGCTAGCCCATTCTACGACACGGCCGGCAATCTCACCCAATGGTTCGGCGTCAACATCGATATCGAGAACCGCAAGCGCGCCGAGGAGCAACTGCGCCAGAGCCAGACCGAACTCGCCCATGTGACGCGGATGATGACCATGGACGAACTCGCCGTCTCCATCGCACACGAGGTAAACCAGCCGCTCATGGCGATCGTCACCAATGCCGGTACCTGCCTGCGCTGGCTGGACGACGGGCAGCTCAACGTCGCCATGGCGCGGGAGGCCGCCGTGCGCATCGTCCGAGACGGACACCGCGCGGGGGAGATCGTCACGAGCATCCGCGCGCTGGCGCGCAAGGCGGCCCCCAGAATGGAAAAGCTCGATCTGGAAACGGTGATCCAGGAGGTTCTGGATCTGCTGCGCGGCGAACTCCAACGCCGAGGCGTCGCTTCGAAGACAGAGTTCTGGGGGGAAGTTCCTTCGATCTACGGAGACCCTACGCAGCTTCAACAGGTCGTGCTCAACCTGGTCATGAACGGCATCGAGGCGATGGCCCAGGTAGATGAGGGTGACCGACGCCTGACCGTCCGGACCGACGTCGCGGCGGGCCATGCGCAAGTCAGCGTTCAGGATACGGGAACCGGCCTGGACCCGGACAGCGGAGAGCGGATGTTCGAAGCCTTCTTCAGCACCAAGCCCGAAGGTATCGGTATGGGCCTGTCGATCTGCCGCTCGATCGTGGAAGCGCATGGCGGCCGCATCCGGGCGGCGAACAATCCTGTGCGAGGCAGCATGTTCAGCTTCACCCTGCCATTGGTCGAAGGAGCCCTGATCCATGTCCCATCCCGCTGAGGGCGGCACGCCCGTTATCGTGGTGATCGACGACGACCAGAGCGTGCGCGAAGCGCTGCAGGGACTGTTCCAGTCCGTGGGTCTCATCACTCGATGCTTCGGCTCGGTGCGCGCCTATCTGGAGAGCGACCAACTGGGCGGCGCGGGGTGCGTTGTGCTGGACATACGGCTTCCGGGCACGAGCGGCCTAGAGTTCCTCGAGACGCTGCCCGGGAGCGACATCATGCAGTCCGTCGTCCTCATCAGCGCGCACGTCGATGTGCAGATGGCCGTCCGCGCCATGAAGGCAGGCGCGGTCGATGTGCTCACCAAGCCGGTGCGCGAGCAGGATCTGTTGGAGGCGGTCAATCGCGCACTCACGCAGGACAAGCGGCGGCGCGACGAGGCGGATCGCTGCGCCTTCATGCGGGCGCGGTACGCGACGCTGACCGAGCGCGAACGCCAGGTCATGGCGCTGGTCGCCGCCGGCCTGCTCAACAAGCAAATCGCCGCGCGGGTGGGCATCACCGAAGCGACCGTCAAACTTCATCGCGGCCAGGCGATGCGCAAGATGGAAGCGGATTCGGTGCCGGAACTGGTGCGGATGGTGGACCTTCTCGGCGATGGCGCGCCGCGAAAGTAGCACATTGCCCGCTCATTACGGCGACGATGACAAGCCAAGAGGATATTCGTGTGATCGATTTTTCCAAACTCCAGGCGGTCAGTTCCGTGCAGGACGAGTGGAAGTACCCGCAAGGTGCCGCGAACCGCAGCGGACTGCTGCAAGTCGACAGCGCTCCCGACCACAAGCTCTACTGGGAGGAATACGGCAATCCCGAAGGCGAGCCGGTCATGTTCCTGCACGGCGGTCCAGGCGGTGCCTGCGCCCCGGTCATGGCCCGCTTCTTCGACCCGGCCCGCTACCGCGTCATCCTGTTCGACCAGCGTGGCTGCGGCAAGAGCGAGCCGACGGTGGCGAGCGCGGGGCCCGAGGTCGCGCTCGTCAACAATACGACGGACCATCTGATCGAGGACATCGAAGCGCTGCGCCGCGCCCTCGGAATCGAGGGCAGGATGCACGTCTTCGGCGGCAGCTGGGGCAGCACGCTCGCCTTGGTATATGCGATCCGGCACCCGCAGAACGTCGCCTCCCTCATTCTGCGGGGCATCTTCCTCGGCGCGCCTGAAGACCTGCTCTACATGTACCAGGGCAACGCGGCGTCCTTCGAGGAGGCCCCTTACGCGCTCACCGCCCCAGGCAGCTACGTGACCTATCCCGAGGAGTGGAAGGCGTTCGTCGAGGTCATTCCCCCGGCGGCGCGCGGCGACATGATGGGCGCCTACAAGGCAATATTCGACATGCCTGCGCTCACCGCCGCCGATCGCGATCTGCAGTTGCGGGCCGCGCTCGCATGGTCGGTCTGGGAAGGCACGATCTCAAACATGATCCCCCACGACGACGATCCCGGCAAGTTTGGCGAGGCGCATTTCGCACTGTCGTTCGCCCAGATCGAGGCGCATTATTTCGCCAACGCCCTGTTCCTCGAGCCGGACTACATAGTCCGCAACATCGAGCGGATCGCCGCCCTCGACGTCCATATCGTCCATGGCCGCTTCGACCAGATCTGTCCGCTCACGCAGGCGTCGAAACTGGTCGCTGCAATGCCGGCGGCAGGCGCGGTCCCTGCGACGTTCGTCACAACCAACGCCGGGCACAGCGCCATGGAGGCGCAGACCATGCTGGCTCTCACCGCCATCATGGACGGCATTCCCCTGATCGACGGCAGACGGACGATGGAGACCCACGCTCACCAAGGCCAGGCGGGAACAGCTCCGTCTTGACGGGAGGACCGCAGTGCATGGACGAGGAACCGATGCAATGACCACAGACAATGGCTGGACCCGCCGATCGGCCGTAATAGGCGGCGCGTCGCTGCTCGCGGGCGGCCTCTCAGGAGCGGGCAGCGCCCTGGCGGGCGAACCGATCGTGGAAGAAGAGGGCTACCTCCCAGTCACGGGAGGCCGGATTTACTGGCGGCGGTTCGGCCGGGTTGGCAAGACCCCGTTGCTCGCCCTCCACGGCGGTCCCGGGGCCGCGCACAACTACCTGCTGTCGATGAAGGCCCTGGCCGACGAACGTCCGGTGATCCTCTACGACCAGCTTGGATGCGGCAGGGCGGATGCCCCCGCGAACGAGGGCCTCTACACGATCCACCGGTCGGTCAACGAACTCGATGCCGTCCGCACGGCTCTGGGCCTTGAGGAAGTGATCCTGTACGGCCACTCCTGGGGCACGATCCTGGCCATCGAATACTTCTGCCAGGGACGCGGGGCCGGGGTGGAGAAACTCATTCTCGGCGGCGCCCTTGCGAGCGTGCCCCAGGCGGTGGCGGGCATGGCCCGCCTGATCGACGGGATGCCGGGCGACTACGCAGAAAAACTGCGGGCGCTGGAGCGCGAAGGCCGAACGGCTACCCCCGAATATGCAGCGCTGGCGCAGAAGTTCTACGACAACTTCGTCATTCGCACGCCCCCCTCCCCGGACGCGCTGACCAGCTTCGAGGCCTTGTCCAAATCCATCGCATACCGGGTCATGAACGGGCCGAACGAATTTTCCATCAGCGGCGTCATCAAGGACTGGGATCGTCGCAAGGATCTGGGGACGATCACGAACAAGACGCTGATCACCACCGGCGAATTCGACGAAATCACACTTGATTGCCACGAGACCATCCGGGACGGCATTGGTGGACCCAGCAGCCTCGTCACCATGAGCGGCTGCTCGCACCTGACGATGTGCGAGCAGCCGGACGCGTACAATGCCTTGCTCAGACGCTTTATGAACGAGGTTTGATCACGCGCAATCGGGTGGCGGACTGCCACCTCGCAAGTCGAGGCGATCCGCCATCAGGACGAAATCGGCCAGCGTTCGTGCGCCCATCTTACGCATGGCCTTGCCGCGGTAGATTTTGACGGTCACTTCGCTCAAGCCGATCTCGAAGGCCACTTGCTTGTTCATCTTGCCGTTGGCCACCAGGCTCATCACCTCTTTTTCGCGGCCAGTCAGGGTCGCCATCCGATCGTACAGTTGCTGAGACCTGGCCCGTTCGGCGCGCTGCGCGGCATCTTGGGCCATTGCCGACGCGACAGCATCCAGCATGTCCCGCACGGCGAACGGTTTAGGCAAAAAGTCGATTGCGCCGGCCTTCACACCGCGCACCGCCATGGGTATATCCGCGCGACCGGTCATGAGGATGACGGGCATGGAAGCCGCTTTTCCTGCAAACTGCGCGAGGAAGTCGAGTCCGTTTAGCCCAGAGAGAAACACGTCCAGCACCAGGCATCCGCATGAGTGATGATGCCCAGATGCGACGAAATCGACGGTGGCCCCGAAAGTACGAACGGGATATCCCACCGCCCTGAAAAGTCCGTCGAGGGCTTCGCGAATGCACGGGTCATCATCTATGACGTGGACAGTTGGTGCGCCAGAATCTGGATAATTTTCCGTCGCGTTTGTCATGTCGGTCCCACTCAAATTAGCGATAGCCGATGAGACCTCCACTGACACGAACGCGCACCGGTGAAATCGTGAATTTGAGTG
>Ga0308165_1002236_pt1 | contig 23899 bp, 14 predicted proteins | sample PhyWR2_FD_201032 | JGI IMG/M metagenome (GOLD analysis project Ga0308165, IMG submission 201032) | Phyllosphere microbial communities from UC Gill Tract Community Farm, Albany, California, United States - DLSLW.R2 | ecosystem: Host-associated > Plants > Phyllosphere > Unclassified | place: USA... | reverse complement strand
TCATTTATTTATTCATGGAGCAAGAGCTCAAAAAAGTAATGACTATGAGAAAGAAAAAAGTAATCTTAGACTACTCACAAATTAACGATGATGGGTTTAACACGTTGGTTGGAAAAGTACTGGACTGCCTGAAAGATCATGTGGTCCTGGTTGATTTGCCTGTAAGTTTGGAAGATCTTCAAAGTCAAGCAGATGATTTTAAGGTAAAGTGGCAGAAAGCAAGCCGCGGAGGCAGTGTGTTGGAAATTGCAGAGAAGAATGATAGTAAAAGGATCGTGGCGGATAGTCTTAAAAAGACGGCATTCTACGTTAATATGGTAGCCGATGGATCGCGTTCCATCTTATTGAGTTCGGGTCTTATCTTGGAAAGTGATGCTAAAACAGCACAGATCCCGGTGCAAGTGCAAGGTGCTGCACTTGTCGATGGTAGACAGAGCAATCAAATGCAAGTCAAATTTAAGCCGATCAAAGATGCTTTGTTGTACGAGTACCAGGTGACGAGTGATTTAGATCAGTTTGATCAACCTGTATGGGGGGAAATCTTTCAGACGAGTACGAGCTATGCTAATATTTTCTCCCCGGTAAAGCCAGGTTTTACCTATCATTTAAGGATACGTGCGCGTAATCGAAGAGGTATCGGGGATTGGTGTGAGCCCGTTCGTCTAACAGCACGCTAAACGATTGATATGGCGAAGATGCTGGTCAAGCGAATCAGACAGGGGAACAACAGTACCCTGTCTGAAATCTATGTCGACGATGTGATGATTAGTTATGGTCTAGAAGATGCGGTAAGGGAACGTAAAATAAAAGGTGAGACTGCGATTCCTGCTGGTGAATATCCGCTTATATTAAATACCTATGGCGCCATGAATGCGCGATATAAACGTAAATTTCAGGCCTTACATCAAGGTATGGTGGAGATCAAAGAGATCCCGAATTACAGCTATGTATACATCCATATCGGAAACAATATCGGTGATACGGCAGGTTGTCTGCTGGTCGGACAAAGCTGGGAGTTGATCGAAGGCGATTATGAACTTCGACGTTCAAAAAAAGCCTATATCGCTCTTTATCAAAAGCTGATCAAGCTCATGGCGAAGGAACAGGTTTTTATAGTGATCAGTAACGAAGTGAACAAGTGACGGAGTGATCTATTCATAAACTCCTGCTTAACTATCTAACCGTCTAACTATCTAACCGTCTAACTATCTCACTATCTAACCCTCTAACTATCTAACTATCTAACTATCTAACCGTCTAACTATCTAACCCTCTAACTATCTAACCCTCTAACTTTAAAATAACAATGAAAAAAATTATCAAAAAAATAAGTGGAGCTATCCAGGTGATTTTGCTTGCTCCGATCCAATTGCCAGGTAAATTTATCCATATCATCAAGTATATTGGTCTTGGACTTGGTATAATCGAATCGGTCATTACGGACAAAGATGAACAGGTGCAAAATAGCGAGGAACCAGACTGTAAAACTACGCCTGCACAATTGCTTTCTGATGGTGATGATTTAGTGCCTCCTGCTAAGGAGAGTTCCGAATCTAAAAATGTATCCGGTCGTGTGATACGATACGATCTGGAAACTGGCAAGGAGGTGTCGGATGAAACCGAATGATATCCGGCTATCGGCATGGGGAGGTACGATATGCTCCATATGGGGAAGTTTTACTTTTGGCGACCTGTTACAGACCATAATCTTAGCGGCTGTGGGGACGCTCGTTAGTTTTGTGACCAGTCGTTTACTGGGGAAATTGACTAGGCGTAAGTAGCCAATCCATACTTTTGTCGTTAATTTAACTACTCAAGAGCCGTTCTGATGGTGGAACGGCTCTTTTTTGTTGATTCTCATGTGGATGTAATCGATAGATACTCATGGAGATCATCCGCGTAGGAAATATTGGGACTTCTGCGTAACCTTTGTTTTCAAAATATTGGTCGATATCTCGCGACATACGGTGCATAGGAATGTCATAGCAAGCAGCAATCGCTTGCCCTTTTTGTAGATCGGCTGGAGTCCAGAATTTGTAAAGGAAGTATATTGTGCCGCAATGACTTGGTTCATTTTGGTATTATGGCGTTCGGTCTGGTCGACCCGAACAGCCCATTTTATGCGCAACGATTGTGGAGGCAGCTGATCGTCTATGAGAAAGCTTAAGCTATCGAAAATCAATCCTGCTACGGTATGGCTTTTCGTCCAGGAATGTAGTTTTGACCATTCTGAATCCGATAATGGATCAGAAAGTATGAGCGATCCTTAGCTCCATAATCCCATGCATAATAATGGAACAAAATACTTTAAGTCTATTGTCTATAAATATGAGCGCAGGCTTAATCAAAAATAGTCATTTTTATGAGTATTCAGCCCATCTGTACGGAGGAATGTGTACTGGATCAGCTGATGCTTTCAGTCCCTAAAGAAAAGACATGGAATAGTCTGCGCTTTTGCTTGTAAACTCAAATTAGTACAGCTTTCTTAATAAAATAATCATCATCATATTACAAAATTATGCTTATATTAATGCTACCTTTACCGCAATTTTTATCATCGTTTGATAGTGTTTGAATGCAAATCTTTTGAAGTGCCACAAATGAATTAAAATGATTTGTACTTAAAAAGAACACTCCATAGAGCTCTTGTGCGATAAAGATTCTTTTATAGATGTTTATTTTTTTTTGATTTATTTTAATTGTTTTATCAATGATCGATCATAACAGCTTTATTCTATCGGTTCTAGACCATTCGCCGCAAGCAACCGCAATCTATGACCATGCTGACCTAAATATTGCGTATGCGAACCAGGTCATGCTTGAGATTTGGTGTGCTGATAAGTCCGTGATTGGCACCACTTTGTGCAAAGCTTTCCCCAGTTTTGCACAGGAGGGTTTTTCTTCTATTCTGAAAAATGTCTGGAAGACAGGGATTACATATCGTGCGCAGGATGTAGCAGCGACGATCGTAGCTGGGGACAAACACATAAAACGTTTTTTTGATTTTGAATATAAAGCGCTCCTTGATGATGCGGGGCAGACCCATGCCATATTGCACACGGCAAATGATGTCACGGAACGCAATCTCACTAATAGACGTATGGAAAGGCAGAGGGATGAACTGTCGTTGAGCTATAAACTTGACCGCTTTGCAAATACCTTGGCTCACGATCTCAAGAATCCCTTGTCAGTATTAAAATTAGGGAATGATTTTTTGAGCAGAAATACATATGCCTCTGCTGATGTTACCAAGCGATGGTATAAAAATTTTGCCGAATCGATACAAAATATTGAATCTATTATCAATCAGACGCTCCAGCTTAATGAAGTAAGAGGGGTAAAAAATATAGCTGCAATAGTAGAGATCGATAAAAAGATCGGAGGCTGGATCGATGAGGTAAAGTTGAATTTTCCGAATCAGCACATGGAATTTAAGTTGGGACAATTATATCCTGTAAGTGCAGATAAAGGCACGGTCTATCAAATTTTTGCGAATCTAATCGGTAATGCTGTTAAATACGCCAAGGAAGCAGATGCTTATCTGCACATCTACAGCGAGTCTACGAACAATGGCATCGTGTATGTTTTTGAAGATAACGGGATCGGTATTCCTGAAGATGAATTAAGTCAAATTTTCATGATGCAGGTGCGTGGTAGCAATGCGGTACATCGATCAGGGACTGGAATCGGACTGTCGCTGGTCAAAGACCTCATGGAATTTATGGGTGCAACCATCAACCTCTCCAGTGCCTTGGGCAAAGGAACAATCGTCCGATTGTTTTTTCCGCACGGTGTTGAAGAGTGCTAGAAGAAATCGAGCGATTGATGGGTGATGATTAGAGCACAATCTGTCAGGTCTGCAGATACTTGCGGAAATAGAGGATCATCACGTTTGGAACGGCATGAAAAGTAAAATTTTGTACCATGTGCATCTCGGTTATGCGCAAAAAAATGGGGTATTTCATTTAGGATACTACAGGCCATTGCGAAGTGTATTGCTTTGTTGTGGTCAAGAACTGAGAGCACTCCCAATAGCTGCCCTATGACCTGCGCGACAACGCTAAATTTGGGTCGAATACGCGTTCTTCTTCTACGCTTTGCGTCAGCGCTACTGACACTTTCCAGTGGTATAGCGCTCATGTAGGTATCGATACGCTAGTGAGTTGATACAGATCGTCAATCATTGTGCACTTAAGCGCTAAAGCCAACTATTTTCAGCTAAACATGTGCATCATCCTTGCAGACAGGTCAAGTTCAAGCTTTTATTGCGATATATGGTATGAGGTAGTCTGACTGCATGAACTTTCATGATTATAGATCGGCTACTAAAATGATCTAATAAAGTGGTAATAGGGGGGGATTTGTGTCTTTTTTATTCATGGAAGGAATTTAGAACGATGGACTGCTCAAATTTAAAATTTTATTAATATATTCAGCTTGTGCCAATATAAAATAAAGATTAACATTATGTTATGGTTTCTTTTTCACTGAGCCTTTTATGATTTTTGATGCTAATATTTAATATTTTTGGTGCCTTGATCAAGTCGATAAGACTTCGTCTGTGATTTCGTAAATTAAATTTTAATGAAGCAATCATCTATTATTGAATCTCTGCGTCAAGAAAATGAAGACGGCTTGGTCGCCATCTACCGGTTATATAATCGTTCGCTACTTTTTTTTGCTCGTAAATATGGTGCATCTGTGCAGGAAGCAGAAGAGGTGGTGTCCGAAGCTTTTCTAAAAGTTTGGGAAAAAAGGACCGAATTTGAACATCTGGATAAGATCCGCTCTTTTTTGTATGTGGTGGTCAAAAATTTGTGTTTGAACCGCAACAGAAAAAGTAGATTTGTTGTGCAGATCGATGACATCACTGATTATGAAGAGGTGCTTGTGGAAGATACGGATTTTTTGATGCAAATCGTGCGTACAGAGTTACTTGCGCAGATAAATCAAGAGGTGAATCTGCTGCCTGAAAAACAGAAAATGATTTTTGAGATGAGCTTTATGGAAGATTTGACCATCGAGCAGATCAGTGCCAAATTGGCGATGACACCAAATGCGGTGTACGCTAACAAATCCCGTGCTTTGACCACTCTCCGCCAAAAATTGGACCTGAAGAATTCCTGTGTTTTCTTGCTGATATTTAAAGATTTACTCTAATCTTATGCGCTGCTAAGTATGTTTAGGCGGTTTTTTACTTCTGCTGTATAAACTGATGTAAGGTTTTTCAACTTGTTGTGTTATAAGAGTAGGGACTACTTATTATTTATGCAACACATCGATCAGATCGTTTCTTTAATCAAGGATAAACTGCAAGGAACACTGGCTCCGGAAAAAGAACTCATGCTAGAAAAAATACTGCTTGACCATCCGAGATTGAAGGAAATCTTTCAAGAATTTGATTCATCGGAGCGGATCCTTCATGCCGTATCGGAGTATCAGCAGTTTCTCCATGTCCATGCTCAGGAACGGGAAGAGGTTTTATTGCACGATCTCTTGATCAAGGTAAAGCAACAAGGACATCATCAGGGCGCTGATACTTTCCGATATCCGATCAAGAGACGTCGTTATTTATATCTTGCAGCTTCTTGTTTTATGATTTTTTTGCTTGCAGGCTATTTGATCTTGGAGCCGCAAAGGAAATCACAATATCTGCACCATAAAATGATCGCTGATTTTGATCCAGGAAAGAAACGTGCTCTGTTAAGCATGGATAATGGTGAAAAGATTGTCTTGAGCGATGCTCATGAGGGTATAAGTCTGATGGGTGCATTAAGCTATACAGATGGCACAGTGCTAGCAGATGAACGCGAAATTGCTGCTAAAGTAATGACTCTTCGTGTTCCTAGAGGTGGCGAATATCAGGTCGTCCTATCCGATGGAACTCATGTATGGCTCAACGCCGATTCTAAATTGATCTATCCCCAATCTTTTGCAAAAAATCAACGCGAAGTAACCTTAGTCGGGGAAGCGTATTTTGAAGTGAGCAGTGACAAGAACCGTCCTTTTATCGTGCATACGGAAGATCAGAAAGTTGAAGTATTGGGTACACATTTTAATATTACAGCTTATCCGGAGGAGGCTGTGTCATTGGTATCACTGGTTGAAGGTAAAGTTAGGGTTTCGCATGAAAACCAGCCTGCGCATCTTTTGATACCGGGGCAGCAGGCAGCCTTTAGGGATGGACAGATACAGGTTTATCCTGTCCATATGGAGGAGTTTACCGCTTGGAAAAAGGGTGAATTTATATTTAATAATGAGCCGCTGTCTACGGTTATTCAAAAATTGGCCCGTTGGTATGATGTAGAACTGATCTTGGACGAAAAACTCGAAAATATGAAAATCTGGGGCTCTATTGGAAGAAACAGCCGTTTTAGTCATGTGCTGAGACTGATCAAAATGACCGATGAAGATATCCACTATAAAATTGAAGGAAGGAGGGTAACATTCATGAAATAAATGTACTCAGGGATGTTGAACAAAATACCGGAATAGCGCTAACTATCCCGGGAATTAAGTTCAAGTCATGATAATCGCATATTGTAGATACTATATTTAAACTTAAACCACTCAAAGGTAATGAAAAAAAATAATCTCGGAATGGACAAAGGATTCCATTCCCAGCACTTTAAATACTTCGTCATGATGAAATTTTTGATCCTGTTTATTTTCTGTTCTGTTGTGCAGCTTCAAGCAACTGTACGGGCGCAGACGGTCACGATTAAACAAAAAAATATGCCCTTTGTGAAATTCCTAACGGAATTAAAGAATCAGACGGGTTATCATATTTTATGTAAAAGTGACGTCATCAAAGAGGTGAAAAATCTAAACGTCGATCTTAGCAATCAACCGATAACTGCTGCATTGGATCAATTGTTGGCTACCCGTAATCTCCAGTATACGATCGATCAAAAGTCGATTGTGATTCAAAGAAGAAAGGCGACTCTTCCTCCAGATCGGCGCGCTTCGATGCAGGCGGATGTCGACCAGCAGCAGCATTTTTCTGGACGTATTACGGATGTTGCGGGTGAGGTACTTTCGGGTGTCAGTGTTGTGGTGAAAGGGAAGTCGGCGGGCGGAATTGCTACGGATGATGAAGGACGCTTTTCGATCTTAGCCCATTCTGGCGATGTCGTGGTGATATTTTTTATAGGATATAAAAAGCAGGAAATTGTGCTTGGTAATCAACAGGTCTTGGAAATTCAGCTTCAACAGGAAGAGAAGTTGATGGATGAAGTCGTGGTCGTAGGGTATGGCGTACAAAAAAAGATCAATATGACAGGTGCCGTTGCAACCTTGTCTGGCAAGGAATTGGAAAGCCGTCCGATTACCAATGTCGGTAGGGGACTACAGGGACAGCTCCCTGGACTAACGATCCGAAGTCAGAACACAAGTCCGGGAAATGCTGCTCCTGAGATGCGAATCCGTGGTGTAGGGACTTGGGGCGATGCCAATCCGTTGGTGGTGATCGACGGTATACCCGGTGGCAATCTCCATATTTTGAACCCGGACGATATCGAAAACGTGTCGGTGCTGAAAGATGCGGCCTCTTCATCGATATATGGTGTACGCGGAGCAAATGGCGTAATATTAATCACGACTAAAAAGGGAAAGACAGGTACAACGAGTCTCAGTTTCAATAGTTACTATGGACTGCAGACTCCTACTGCTTTACCACATTTTTTAGGTTCTGTAGATTATATGTTGCTGCAGAATGAAGCTAACCGAAATGCCAACCAGGGTCCGACCTACAGTGAACAGGATATCGAAACGGCGCGAAACGGTAGTGACCTTAATTATTTTGCCAATACCGATTGGATCGATGAAGTATATAAAAAGAATGCTGCACAGCAAAATTATAACTTGAGCCTGCAGGGTGGTACAGACAAGAGCAACTACTACGCTTCTTATGGTTACCTAGGCGAGGGGGGACTGGTGGTCGGTGATAATTTTAAAGCGGGACGTCATAATGCGCGTATGCGATTCAATACTGAACTGATCGATCGTATTAAGATCGATGCCAACTTGGGGTACATTGATCGTGGTTATTACGGTTCGGCGTCGGGTACGAGTGCGCTTTCGGGTGCGACTTCCATCCGTCCTTTAGTGCCTGTAAAATTTTCAAATGGAAGCTGGGGCTATCATGGTGGACAAAGTAATCCGGTGGCGGTGGCAACAGATGGCGGTACCAACCGTTTTACTTCGCAAGAAATTACGGCCAATATCGCAGCTACACTTAGCTTGATGAAAGGTTTCGATCTTAGGGGGCAATATGGCTTAATAAAATATAATTCGAAGCGAAACACGCTTCTGAAGACAATCAATTACTTTAGTCCCGATGATAATAAATTGATCTATCAGACCAATAATCCAAATAGCATCAAGATGGACCATTATTCGGGCACTTATCAAACATTCGTGGGTACGGCCAATTATATAACAAGTATTCAAGATAAACACAACATCACCGGACTGTTGGGGTTTTCAGTAGAAGAGACTGTGGGAAATGACTTTTGGGCTTCAAGACAAAATCTCCCGGTCCAGGAACTGGAATCGCTTGCTGTCGGTACGGACAACCAGTTGAACAGCAGCTCCAGTAACCAGAATGCGTTGATGTCTTTTTTTGGAAGGATTAACTATGACTACAACAGTAAATATCTGCTGGAAGGTAATTTTCGCCGTGATGGTTCCTCGCGATTTCATAAGGATGTGCGATGGAACTGGTTTGGCTCTTTCTCTGCAGGTTGGGTTTTGAGTGAAGAGCAATTCTTTGAAAATATGAAGGGATTTTGGGATCTTGCCAAGATTCGCTTCTCTTATGGTACACAAGGAAATGACAAGGTAGGACGTGATTTCCCGTATATGGCGACCTTAGCTTCTGTACAGATGACCAGTAACAATCCGATCGGCGATGAAGGGCAGGTAGGTTTTAGGCAAACGTTTATTCCTAACCAGTTTATTACCTGGGAATCTGCTGAAAAAACTAATATAGGGGTAGATTTAGCATTTTTAAAAAATCGGTTAAGCTTGACCGGAGAATATTTTATCAATAATACGAATGCGATTATTTTAAATCCGCCGTTGCCCGATGTGATCGGTGTGGGTACTGCTTATCCTGCACAAAATTCGGGATCGGTACAGAATAAAGGATGGGAACTGGTTATGGGCTGGCGTGATCAAATCGGAGATGTTAAATATGCGGCCAATTTTAATCTTTCGGACGTCAAAAATAAAATCACCAAGCTTGAAAATTTCGCGAATAATCTAGGAGATCAAGTTCGATTGGAAGGATATCCATTGGATGCATTTTATGGATTTGTGGCTGATCGAATTGCTCAAGAAAGTGACTTTAATATCGTAGATGGAAAATACGTTCCTAAATTTCCATTCCAAAAGGGTGATCTGGTGGCTCCTGGTGACCTGATTTACAAACCTGCAGATGCAGATGCAACAGAAATAACGGTATTGAAAGATCGTGTAATTCTTGGCAGTGAAATTCCTCGTTATACTTATGGATTTAGAGGTGATCTGGACTATAAGGGGTTTGACTTTAGTTTCTTTCTGCAAGGGGTAGGCAAAGCCGATGGCTATTTGGGCGGCGCTGCACGTCACCCTTTTATTAATAACAGTGCTATGCCTCAAGATGTGCATCTGGATCGCTGGACTCCAGAAAATACCGATGCTTCTTATCCCAGATTGGTTTATATGCGTACTCATAACACACGTCTATCGTCCAAATGGATCGAAGATGCAGCTTACCTGAGGTTAAAAAATATACAGATTGGGTATACTTTTCCAAAAGCGATGATGGAAAGAATCAGGGTTTCCAAGTTGAGAATATATTTCTCTGCGGATAACCTATTGACCAAAACTAATTTCTACAAAGGTTATGATCCGGAAATACCTGCTGGTAATACCGGTGGTTATTATCCGCAAGTGAAAACCTATGTTGTCGGCCTCAATTTTAACCTTAAATAGTCAAGATCATGTTACTTCAAAATTATAAAACCCGTACCTTAAAAATGATGCTGCTCGTTGTGGGATTGGCTGCATTGAGCAGTTGTACTAAATTTCTGGATCGCTATCCGCAAGATGAAATTGTGGACGAAACGTACTGGAAGACACAAGAGCAGTTGGAAATGGCGGTTACAGCGATATACTCGCGTGTAAAAGCGAAGAATATCGTGGATATGGAAAACTTGGCCGAAAATACGATGTGGCCGACCACAACTGAATATAAAGATATTGGATCTGGTGTATTTCCGGTCACTCAGCCTACAGTGGATGCTGAATGGCGCAATATGTATCGTGATATACGAGAATGTAATGTCTTTTTGGAAAAGTACAAAAATGCGGAAGAAACTACTCCAGGTGCTAATGAACAGCTTGCTGCTGAAGTACGCGTGATCAGAGCTTTGGGATACAGTTTTTTGACGTCTTTTTACGGAGATATTCCGTTGTCTTTGGTATCGCTGAACCCAGGTGATCCTGAGCTCTATGATGGTAGAACGGCACAAGCAGAAGTGGTTGATTTCCTATTGGAGGAGCTGGATGAAGCTGCTGCTGTGCTCCCGAAAGCAATTCCAACAGCGAAAAATCTAGGACGTATTAGCAAAGGTACTGCCCTTGCGTTAAAAGCGCGGATTGCGCTGGCATATGGACGATATGAAATCGCTGAAAAGGCGGCCAAAGATGTCATGGATCTAGGTGTATATAGGTTATATACCACTGGTAGTCCCAAAACTGCTTATCAGGAACTGTTTACACGCAATGGCAAAGTGGCCATGGGGAAAAATCAGGAAACGCTGTTTGCTAGATTGCATAAAATGGATATTATTATGCATAATTTAAGTAGGGAAATTCAGGTCCCTGATCAGTTTGCACGTTTTGTGCCAACCAAATCGCTTGTTGATTCTTATTTAGCATCGGATGGTCTACCGATCGATAAATCACCATTGTATAAAGACGATACTTATGAAGATGTTTTCAAAAATAGAGATCCGAGAATGACACAGACGATCTTGGTGCCGGGTGATAAATGGGGTGGACGATATGATGGGAGACCGATTGCGAGCAATCCGGACCCCACGATCTTCCAAGTTCCTAAATTTAGTCAAGATGGCCGTGGATCGGTAACGACAACGGGGTACTATTATAAAAAATATGTGGAGCTATCTGCTGTTCCAAATTATAACAGAGATGATAATGATATTCATCATATCCGGTACGCAGAGGTATTGCTGACTTATGCGGAGGCGCGAATGGAGCAGGACAAACTGACCCAGGCTGATCTGGACATTTCGATCAATCTGTTGCGTGATCGTGTGGGGATGAAACGTATGGAGCTTAGTTTTTTAGCACAGCACGGTATGGATATCCGTACCGAAATCCGCAGGGAAAGGCGGGTAGAACTGGTGTTGGAGGGACAACGTTATTTTGATGTCCGAAGATGGAAAGAAGGAAACCGTCTAGCGGCTGATATCGAGGGCGTAAAAGCTTCTTGGTTTCCGCAGCTAGCAAGTGCTGCTTATCGTAAAAATAAAGATGGTTTTTTGGTCGTGCAGTGGAACCGTGCTTTTGAAAATCCTAAAAACTACCTGTGGCCTGTGCCGCAGACACAGTGGGAAAGAAATCCAAATCTAGGACAAAACCCGGGTTGGTAATATGGACCAAACTGCTACTCATAATGGTAGTTCTTTAAATAACCTGGGTGGTAACATGCGGAGAAATAATCCTATTATTCTCCGCATGTTGTGTTTCATGTCGCTATGGGTTGTAGGGTATCTTTTTTTATTCTTGCTCTAGCTCTTTATTATCCTTCTTTATTGATCGCCCAATAGCCTCCGCTTTTACGTGTGCCGCGATATTCAATTTTTCCTTTTTCTTGTAATTTTTGCAATTTGCTTTCCAATAATTTGGCCTTGACGTCAAATACGCTCAAATAAAAAGGTAGACGTTGATTAGGGTGACCCACAATCAGATTATACAATTGATCTAACGAGACAGGATCTTTTATTTGTTCCTGTCGTCTACGCACTTTGGAACCTCGTTCATCGTTATTTTTGATTCTCTTAATAATCATACGGTCTACTGCACTATCATTCTTCGTAGGTGATGCGCTAGTTTTCATATACGAAACCCTAGGTTTCTTAGATCGTGTTCCGATTGCCGTATATTGGACCGCTTTAATCTTTGTGAGTTCAGCATCTGTATATTTTCTCAAATAAGCATAGACGTTGCCGATACTGACTGACAAGCCATACCTAATTTTGAGATACTCAATAATACCGCGGGGGGTACGTGGTGTCGAAAAGTAGTCCGAATGCTTGACTAGGTCGTCAAAAGTTCTAATATGAACCTTCCTTAAGGTGCTGGTCGTCTTGTCCTCTTTAACTATATGATCGTTATCCGTGGATTGATCCATGAACAATACCTCATTTGGCTGCCTATTGATGTCATCTACCAGTTCAAGCTTGAGGACCACTTTCTTTTTTGTACCATCATAAAAATATTCAAATAGTGTACTAGGTGTTATCCCAAATGCGATCGCTAATGAACAGATTTCATAGGCATAAAATTGATCATATGATCTATTAAATAAATCGTTGATGCGAGCTTCACTTAAGCCTGTTGCGGCCGAAACATCGCTTTTACTGTTTAAAAATAGGCCAAATAGTTTTTCTAATGGACTGCCAAAGGTCTGTAACCGGGTTGACGGCAGGTTTTTAAAAAACTCATAGCACACTACAGTCAGGTCCAATTTTAAAGCATGGCAGACCCTAAAGAACGATTTTGCGGTCAACTGTTGCTCCTCGTTCTCAAGTAGATGCGCAAGTTGATGTATCTTTTTATTGACAATTGATTTGTCAGGATATACCGAGGAGATTTGTGCTCTCAATAAGATCTCGAAAGCACGTACATCGTATTGTTTTGAGTCAATTTTTTTCATTTTAGGCTGATGCTTTAAGGTTGGTCAATTTAGCATAAATAATTAATTTTTTAGCCATTAGTTTTGACACTGGAATATCTGGATGAAAGGATGGAATAAGCAGTTTTTTACGAGCAGGATGCCATTCATGATATCCCAATCCAGTAGGTAACTGATAGGGTAGCGGGATGTCCACTTATGTTGTGCTAAAGTCAGCGATTTGATCGTGGTTACTTCATTAAAGACAACTATCAATATTGAAGTACAATGGCGTTGGCTCTTGAGATTTTGAAAAAAAATAAGCACGATAAGTTTGAAGCTTATCGTGCTTGGAATTGGAAAACTAATCGATGTTAATTAAGGTAATAATACTTGGTCAATGACGTGGATCACGCCATTGGTCGTTAATAAGTTCGCTGGCGATATCGTCGCTGCTGTTGCATTTTTATTTCCTTTTACTTTTGCGCCACCAGATAATGAGATCATGACTTTGCCACCGTTGACAGTCGCTGGCTGTGCAGCTTCGGTCAGATCACTCGATAAAACACGTCCTGAAATGACATGGTAAGTCAGAATGCTGGTCAATACCGCTGGATCGGCAGCTTGAATAGCCGCAACTGTTGCAAATCCTGCCTTTATAAAGGCGTCATTTGTAGGAGCAAATACCGTAAGTGGACCTGTTCCGGATAACACTTGTGCAACATTGGTCGAACCTTGGCTGGCTCTTAATACAGCAGCTACTAAAAAAGTGAAATTCGAATTTGCTTGAGCAACTTGCACAATATTGCCCGTGGGTGGCATCAAAACCGTATTGATCACATGAATCACACCATTAGAAGCCATCACATCAGCTTGTGTTACTGCCGCGCCATTGACAAAAACACCATTGTTGTTTTTAGTAATAAATACATCAGCTTCTGCTTGGGTTTTGACAGCTGTATTGGCTGCATTTGGAAGTGATGATGAAACCGTCTTTTGACTTAAAACATGATACAATAAGATCTTCTTTAGATCGGCTACTGGTAATGCTTTAATTTTGGTTTCGGAATCTAAGCCTGCAGCCACAAAAGCAGCATTGTTAGGCGCAAATACAGTAAATGGTCCATTTCCTGCTAATACATCAACTAGATCCGCTTGGATCAAGGCAGACTTCAGTAAAGAAAAATCTTTGTTTGTACTAACGATCGCAGAAATAGTGGTTACTTCTTGTTCTGGATGATCATCATCTTTACAAGAGCCCATAAAAATTAACGTCGCTATGCCCAGGATAGCAGCTGACTTTTTGAAGAGTGTAAAATTTAATTTTTTCATCATTTAGTATATTTATATACTAAAATACTAGCAAACAACATACCAAAAGAATTAAAATAGACTTTTATTTCTTTTGATTGTTATTTCTTCTTTCGATATGGTATACATTAATACTATTTTTAATGCCAATTAGGGCAGATAATTATAATTATTGAAAAGTTGGATTTTCATTTATTTCCATACAAGATAACTTTACTCCATTATTTTTAAATAGACGATACTTGGGTTTTATTCGTAGATTTTATTGTTATTTGTTGTAAAATTTTTTACTATAATAGTACATTAGATAGAAATATTTTTTTTGAAAATGTAAAAAAAAGACTGATCCCACATGAGTGGAACCAGTCTTTGTGTATTTAGAAAATGTTTATTTAATAATTTTTATTTTGCACTAAACTTCCTTTTCCTGCATCAATGGCACTTTGCGGTATCGGCCAAAGTTCATTTTTACCAGCAGTGAAGGTTCTTTTTTCCACTAGGAATCGATCGGTTAAATTTGTAAAAGTAACTTCACCTGTAGTGGCATTGACGGATCCTTTGGATAGACTTCCGTAGACGGTTGCATTCATCACATCGTTGGCAATACCCCAACGGATAATGTCAAATCTGCGTCTACCTTCACCGGCTAATTCAACTCTAAATTCGCGCCTAACCAGCTCCCTTAACTTTCCTTGAGAGGCATATTCAGATTCATTTACTTTAGGTAAACCTGCTCTTACTCTTACCTTGTTGAGTTGATCGTAAACGGTCGCATTAATTTGATTTAGTTCAATTTTAGCTTCAGCATTTAGCAGTAAAATCTCCGCATATCTTTGTACAATAATATTCACGCCTACATTCCACACATTACTATAAGATGAAGGGTTTTGAAGATATTTACGGTAATTATATCCTGAATTAGATGCGTTATCTGCACTTGCCGGATGATCTTTGGTATCGCCTAATGGGTCGAAGTATTTTCCAGCATACAATGCTCCTGGGTAGACGATCGTAGCAGCTAGTCTTGGATCTCGATTATCATAAGGTTTAGCAGGGTTGTAAGTCGTAGAGGAAGCAATGGTTTTTCCGTCCTTCGTTTCGTAAGCGTCTACCAGGCTTTGGAGCGGAATAATCGAACTCCAACCTCCAATGGTATTCGGCATCATAATACCCAGCTCGGTATAACCAAATGTATTTTCGATGTACTGGATATCTGAAATGACTTCTAAGTTATTTTCGTTGGCAGCCTCAAACAGATTGGCATAGTCATTAAATAATTGATAATGGTTGAAATCTATGATTTGCTGCGTTGCCTTCAAAACATCAGCATGTTTATTCTGAAAAGCATAAGTTCGAGCTAAAAAACCTAAGGCTGCGCCTTTGGTCATTCTTCCTTTTTCAGCTTGAACGACAGGTAGATCTGCTGCCGCGGCTGTTAATTCATCTTCGATAAATTTAAATACCTCTGCCCTTGGGTTTGCAGGAACTGCGGATTCTTCAATGGTTAAGGTTTTGGTGATTAAAGGCACGTCACCAAAAAGAATAGCTAAATCTAAATAGCGATAAGCGCGCAGTGTTTTGACTTCTGCTATTAATCTTTTCTTTAAATCTGCCGCAATTGGAGCTTGATCAATATGCTCTAAAATCCAGTTTGCCCTTCTAATATGTGTGTAGGTGTATCTGGAACTCGCATTACCTGGGTTTGTCGGGTTGAACGATCCATTACCGATCTGTTGAAAGCCTTCATGTGAAAAATCATTATGTGAATTGTCTGAGGCACAATCCATGTAAAAGATCTGACTTCCGGACTCCCATCCATTATATAATCCCGTTACCGCAAAAAGCGTTTCTTTTTCTGACGTCCAAAACGTTTTTTCACTTAATCGGTCTAATGGCTGTTGGTCTAATGACTCGCAAGAAGCTAATCCTAAGGCACATGCCAATACGATGTATTTATATTTACGTAACATTCTTTTTCTTTTAAAAGTTAACATTCAAACCAAAAATATTGGTCTTTACCTGTGGGTAATAATTTCCTCTTGAATCTGCTGGTGCTTCTGGATCAAATCCATTGGCAAATCCTGTAATTGTCAATAAGTTTTGACCACTGTAGTATACTTTCGCTCCTTTGATACCAATTTTGTTCAATACACTTTGTGGTATATTGTATCCTAATGTGATGTTTTTCAAACGGACATAACTTGCATTTTGAACCCAAAAATCGGAAGGATTTGTGGAGGCCGAATTTTGACTCCATGAAGTTAGCGCACGAGGCATCGATCCATTTGGATTATTGACAATATGGAAACGGTCGGCATAAATTTCTGTTGGTTTATCCGAACCGGTAATGCTACCTAAGGCTTCACCCCAGAGGTATCCTTTTACATCAGCAGCTCCTTGCCAAAACATGTTGAGGTCAAAATTTTTGTAGGAGAAATTCGTCGTAAGGCCGAAAATAAATTTAGGATCAGGTGAACCTAAATAAACACGGTCATTTCCATCAATTTTACCATCACCGTTTTGATCTTTGTAGATTAAATCGCCTGCACCAACATCACCCGTTACACCTTTAACTTTTGAATCCACATATTCTTGATCGGAACGGTAGATACCCAATGTCTCATAACCATAAAAGGAACGAAGTGGTAAGCCACGATCACGGACATAAAAAGTAGAATGTGGCTCCGCAGCATCTGATTTCCACTCTAGGATCTCATTCTTAATATAAGATGCATTTGCACCGATGTCAAATTTAAATTCTCCAGCTCTGTTAGCATAATTTGCTTGAACTTCAAGACCTCTATTTCTAACTTTTCCGGCATTTTGAGTCGGAGAAGGAAGTCCAAATTGAATTGGTAAAGTTGTATATAAACGATCGGTCGTGCGATTGAAATAATCGATTACAAAACTCCACTTGTTTTTAAAGTTTAAATCTAAACCGATGTTGGAACTGACCGATCTTTCCCACAGCAAAGCTGGATTTGCGGCAACAGAAACGGTGCCTCCAGACGACAAGGCATTGCCAAATGCATAGTTAAAACCAGAGTTGATGGTATAAATGCCTGGATACCACTCGTCGTTGGTCGGGTAAGCGTTTTCGCCTACACCAGTTAACGTTTGATTACCTAAGATACCCCATCCGCCTCTAAGTTTTAATTCAGATATGGAATTTGCTAAACTTGAATTTTGAAAGAAATTTTCTTGTGCTATGCGCCATCCTGCAGAGAATGATGGGAAGGTATTCCACTGATTGCTACTGACAAATCTGGATGAACCATCTCGTCGCACATTGGCTTCAAATAAATACTTATCAGCAAACACATAATTGATACGACCAAAATAGGATCTTAAAATCAATTTTTTAGCTCCACCATTTGCCACTTGTCCAGATGGGTCTCCTAGTACTAATTCTTGCAATTCAGTGCCTAAAAAGTTCTGACGGTATGCACTTGAAAAATCAGCACGTCTGGTTTCGTCCATAAAACCACCTAACACATTAACTTGATGCTTGCCAAAAGTCTTGTCGTAGGTTAGTAAGGATTGAAGCGTCAATAATTCTTCTTGATTGTTATAAACCGTTAAGTTATTTACACCTTGTTTTTGACTGGGTAACCCCGTGGTGTTATCATAGAATTGAATTTCCTTTACAAATTTTGAAGACATATTATCTCTAGGCTGGAAACTCACGACCTGTTTAAATTTAAGCCCTTCTACAATTTGGTACTCAGCGGATACATTGATGTTGGCATGTTTATAGATCATGGCATCAGTCGATTTCATGTCTAACCAGGCAATGGGATTTCCATCGCCATAATAGCCATAATATCCATTGGAGTATTTATAGGGAATAAAAGAGGGGATGCGGTTGGCCTGTCTAAAAATTTGAGCCATATCTCCTGTATATGGATTTACAGGCTCGTTGATTCGTTGATAGTTATAGGATAAGCCTAAATTCATCGAAAGCTTTGATGTAATTTTAGCTCCCAGATTTGTTCTAAAGTTATAACGGTCGGACTTAGCGACGTCGATAACACCTTTCTGGTCCATGAAACCCAAAGAAGCCATGTAATTTACTTTTTCGGTAGCACCAGAATACTGCAGATTGTGTGACTGCTGTAGACCGCTTCCAGAATATAATAAATCTAACCAATCGGTATCGGGATATTTGTCGGGATTAGATTTATTTTTGAATCCTTCTAAGTCTGCTTCTGAAAATCGCAGTGCTAATTTTTGATTTGCTAATGCTTCATTCAAGATAACGGCATGATCGTATGATCGCATATATTTGGGTAAGCGTGTCGGATCTTGCCAGCCCGCATAACCGCTATAGGTTAATTGCGGATCGCCCATTTTCCCTTTTTTTGTGGTGATTAAAACAACCCCATTGGCCGCTTTAGATCCATAAATTGCGGCACTAGGACCATCTTTTAGGACAGAGATGTTTTCAATATCATTGGGGTTGATATTGTTCATGGAGCTCTCAACACCATCTACCAAAACTAAAGGGTTGGCATTGTTGGTAGTACCCAGTCCACGGATACGAATCGTTCCGCCGTCTTTGCCGGGTTGTCCCGAGTTTTGAATGATCGTGACCCCCGCAAATTTACCTTGTAATGCCGTTGACACATTGGTTACTGGACGATCTTGTAGATCTTTACTGCTGATTGCTTGTACTGCTCCAGTTAGGTTCACTTTTTTCTGGGTTCCAAAACCAACAACTACAACTTCATTCAACGTTTCGTTGGATTCGGTAAGTTGTACAGACATATTGGCTGATGTGATGACCTGTTCTAATTTTTCAAATCCAACTAAAGAAAAAACTAAGGTTTGGCCCGACTTAGCTTGGATTGAAAATTTTCCTTTATTATCCGTTGAAGTCGCTAATGCAGGATTTTCTTTAACAGTTATCGTGACACCGTTAAGGGGACCGGAACTGGAAGATACTGAGCCCGAGACAGCTTGCTGCTGGTTGAGCTGAGATTGCATACTGTTATTATCTGCATGATTTGCACGTACATGATTGGGCAAAGTCAAAGCCAACATGAGGGCAGATGTCATGGGATAAAAGCTAGTTACAAAAAAAGGTTTAGTAATCTTTTTTATCATAATGTATTAATTAGTGAGTGTGGTTTAGTTATGATTTGACATCATAAGCGTCCAAAATACACCAAAAAAAATTAAAACAAAAGGAGTGCAAAAAGACAATCGATTGCGTAAAATGAGGCGTTCAATATTTACAATTGAAGATTAAAAACATATTCTTACCTGTCTTAGCTTGGGACAAGGATAATCAAAAACGCCTATATTTTGTTGAGATTTTATTCATGTACGTAGCTTGTTTTAAGACCAAGCAAGCTGTTTTTTTAGGGTAACTAGGTTAGGTACTCCTATCTCCTTGAGCCAATTAATTTGATATACCTGAACATGTGTACACACTGCTCTATGCATAAGCATGGCCTGGGGTAAAAGGTGAAATATAGCTGATGTTGCTACAGAACAATCAGTCGATGGAATCTGGAATATCGCTGCATCACGCTGTCATTATGATGTTATAGGGTCACTGTGTTGCGATTGTGAGCCCGCCAATATAAACCTCCATGATGTAATGTGATTGAGTGATAGGGTCACTGTGTTACGATTGTGAGGGCTATTAAGTGAGTAGCAAACGACCTTCTTGGTCTTTTGATGTAACATCTTATTGTTTTGCAATTGAACATGGAGTTGTTACCTTTGTGCGTTTTCAAATGTTGACTCCGAGTTAACCATTTTTTAAACACATTAATCCGCTTTTAAATTAAGTACCCATTTCATGACAGTAAGAGTTCTGATTTTTATCGCCCTAGCATTTACTTCCTTTTCATTGGCCGCTCAGGTGACTCCTCGTATTTCAAGTTCCTTAGATTCCAGTAAAGCGACCGGTTCGGGCAAGCCTAGATTGATCTTTCAGCTTGAACATGAAAGTGGTGGCGAATTGAAGATGAATGAACGTACTAAAGAGACACTGGCTGATTCTTATTACAATGGCATCAACTTTCGCATTGGTTTCCAGAGCCAGTATAAAGATTCGGTGCAGAGTGCGTACAATGAATTGTACCATTACCCCATCTATGGTATTGGTGTGTACAGCAGTACCTTTGGTCAGGAGCATCTTGGAGACCCCTTTGCAGTATATGGATTCGTAGCGATTCCGATCGCTCCAAAAGTAAATAGTAAATGGAATTTTAACTATCGCATTGCACTGGGTTTATCGGGTCGATTTAATCCTTATAATGAGGAAGAAAATCCATTGAACTTGATCATTGGAAGTAAAAATAATGTATATATCGATCTGGGGGTACAGGCCAATTATCGATTGAGCTCAAAATTTCAACTGGGTGCTGGACTTGCGTTCCATCACTTTAGCAATGGTGCATTGGCATTGCCCAATACAGGGATCAATTTGTTGCCCTTAAGCCTATCGGTTTCCTATAGTCCATCAAGCCAACCTTTTGATTTTAGAAAATCGGTGATCCGTCCAATGGATGATAAACAGGAGCTTCGCTTTAATTATGCTTTTGGATTTAAGCAGATCGACCGTGAAAATGATAAACAATATTTTAAATCAACACTCGGTGCTTACTACAGCAAACATCTTGGCTATAAGTGGCGTATCGGTGCAGGAATGGATGCTTTCTATTCGGCAAGCGGTCACGACCAAAAAGTGGCGGGAGACAAAACGGGTTCGTTTGGAGCATTGTTCTCGTATGGTCCTGCGTTTTATATCGATCATGTGCTCAACCCCAGATTATATTTAAATGGTAACGTGGGCGCTTATCTGCACCGCAACAAATTTAATGGGGAGAGCAGCCCGATCTACCTCAGGGCAGGGGTGCGGTACAAAGTGTATCGTGATATCTTTACGGGAGTTTCCATTAAAGCACATGCTGGAAAGGCTGATTTTATCGAGTGGACCATGGGGTATGGGCTTCAGTTAAAAAAGAAAAAAAACCAGTAATACGTATTGCTTAATGAAGATGAGTTCATATTCGTGAGTGGATCACTACATGAGGTGTACGGTCAATATGATCATCTGATATATGAAGACATTTAGAATGAATAGGACAGCTTTTAAAGCAGATTCCAGAATATCATGATGATGGAACATATCTTTAAGGAGGATTTCAGAGATTTTCAGACAGCTCTGAATAAAGATGAAGTCAGATCTATTTTAGTTGGTGGGTGTGCCGTTATTTTGCATGGTTATTTTCGTAAAACTGATGATAAAGAAGGTGCCCTCTTATGGCGCACCTTCTTTATCTAAAATAATAGCGCAGTTAAAATGGGGTTATTTTTAAAGGGCTAAACTTGCGTGTTATTATTTTAGAAGTTCTGTTAAAGCTTGATCTAGACTTGCACCACGCATATTATGTTTAATAATACGACCTTCTGAATCGATCAAAAGTGCATAAGGTATACCTTGTATATCATAGCTTTTGGCAATTTGACTATCGAAACCTTCCCGTGCATTATACTGATTCCAGGTCATATGCTCTTCGGCCATAGCCTTGGTCCAGTCTTTTTCCTTCTCATCCAAGGAGATGCTGACAATATCAAAACCCTTATCTTTCCATTCGTTGTAGGTATGTCTTAAGTGTGGAATTTCTCCGCGACATGGACCGCACCACGATGCCCAGAATTCTAATAAGATGTACTTCTTGTCTTTTGGAAAAATCGAGAGCAACTGTACAGGGTTGCCAGCTTGATCAACCAATGGACCGTCTATGATTTTGGCCCCTATTGCTGTTGCTCTAGCTTTGGAGATCATTTCTTTTAAATCGTTGTACGCTTTTTTGCCATTCCAATGTGGATCAAAAATAGTCAGCAGCTCGTCCATTTGAAGGTTAGAAAGTGTCTCTTCTCCGTAACCCATGATCATGTACGTCGCTTCATCTAAGGAAACTCGTTCTTGAGGATTGTTTTTAATAAAGTTCCATTTGCGTTCAAAAATTTGTTTTTTAAGTGGATCTATTGCTTTCAAAATAGCGATTCCTCTTTCGGTATTGAACTGTTCTTTTTGAGAAGGACCATAGTATTCGGTCATATAAGCCTGATCGAGAACGCTGATCTCCTTCCTTTCTTTTTGGTTCATGTTGGTCAATTGGTCTGCCATGCTTTGTGCATGTGAACCTTCAACGATAGGCTTGACCTGAGGTAGATTGGGTCTATAATAATAGGAAGGTAAACTGTCGATGTAGCCCGTAAGGCGGATATGGCCTTTGTCCAAATAGAATGTACTGGCCTTCCAGGTGGACTCTTCGGCCGTCGCCGATGGTGCAATCGTCATCCTGATCAATTCAGCCTCCGGAATGTCGCCTGTGATCTGAAACTGATTATTTTTAATAACAGCAGACCCGATGATTCTCTGATCACTGCCTCCCAATAATTTGACAATTTGACCGTTGGCTTTTTCGCCTTTCATATTTCCGGATAGCGAAAATGGTTTTTGCGCAATGGAAATAAGGGTGATGCTGCTCAACGCAATGGTGAATAGGATTTTTTTCATTTTTAAAGTGTATAGATAGATGTATCGTTTTATGTGTGCTTATTTATAAAGGATTTTGCGTCAAGAGTGCATTTCCGGCTAATGCTGCTTGAGGAAATGGCAACACCAATTGTGATTCGGCTTTGATCGTGCTTTTGATGGCATTTAAACCGATGTTTTTTGCTTTATAGTACCGTACATAGTCAAACCAGTCTTCTCCATTTTCAGCAAAAAGTTCCAGCACTTTATGGTCAAATATGCTGCGCAATAAGGTCTCACTGGGCAGTTGCCCGACATAATTCATGGGGTAGCCCGCTCGAGAAGCCATTTTTTGGAAACTTTCACGGGCTGCACTGTCGTGGCCATTGCGGGCGGCAGCTTCGGCATGGATAAAATAGATTTCACCGAGGCGCAAAATCATCTGCGTATTGTGCTTTCCTGTACCATTGGAAGCATACGGATATTTTCCGTTGCCCAGTGCTCCAGCCGATGCGGGATTAAACATCATGTAAAAACGGGGGTCGTATCCTGCTCCGGTAGCGAGGTTGCCGTCTGATGCGCCAGCTAGGAGACCATCTGCCATGCGTTTGGTATAATCACTATAGGTTGTTCTGGCGACCTGATCTGATGCTGTTTCCATGGCCCCTGAGGTATAGGTGGCAAAAAGTACTTCAGTAGATTCATAACCCTGTATAAATATATTGCTGAAGTCATCTTCAAGCATATATCCCTTGTTGTCCGCATCTTCGATGACTTCTTGTGCTATTTGTTCTGCTAGTGCATATTTTCCCATGTGCAACAGGACTTTCGCTTTGATGGCTTTAGCAGTCATTTGGGTAACATAATAGTGAAACTCCTGTTGTGCGGGCGCATGAGCAATCGCAAAATCTAAATCTTGTAAGATAAAATCATAACTAGCCTGTACGGTGGCGCGAGCTGCAGTTTCAGTGCCCTGAAAGGGTTGGTCTCGCAGTACGATCCCATAGTTGGACTGCAGATCAAAGAAGTACCCAAAATGGCGTAATAATTGGAAGTGTGCTAATGCCCGCTGGATTTTACATTCAGCGATGATTTCGAGGACACGTTGCTCCGGTGTCCCTTTAGCATCGCCTCTTTCCATCAACATGATGAGATTATTGGCGCTATTGATCGTCAGATAA
>Ga0308165_1002233_pt1 | contig 23950 bp, 23 predicted proteins | sample PhyWR2_FD_201032 | JGI IMG/M metagenome (GOLD analysis project Ga0308165, IMG submission 201032) | Phyllosphere microbial communities from UC Gill Tract Community Farm, Albany, California, United States - DLSLW.R2 | ecosystem: Host-associated > Plants > Phyllosphere > Unclassified | place: USA... | reverse complement strand
CCCATGGAAGCGCGTCCTCCACGCACAGGCGGCTTCGGTGGTGGCGGTGGTGGATATGGCGGCGGTGGCGACCGTTCCGGCGGTGGTGGTTATGGCGGGGGCGGTGGCCGCTCCAGTGGCGGCGGCTACGGTGGCGGCAGCGAGCGCTCGGGCGGTGGTGGCTACGGCGGCGGCGGTCGCGGCGGCTACTAAAGCACTCCCTGCCCAAGCTTGAAGCGGCATTTCTGCTGCTGCACAGCTGATCAAGGCATGAAAGGCTTCAGGACTTACGGTCTTGAAGCCTTTTTCACGCCACGTCTTGACCGCTCAGGCAAACGGATTCTTCACTGCCCGGGCTTCCTTCACCTCAACCACCTCGGGCAGCGCCTTGTCCGACTCAAGCGCCTTCACCACGGCGTCAACGAGCGCCTGCAGCTCTTTGGCCAGCGCCAAGCCGGCCTTGTCGCGGGTGAGCACTGCATCGCCCGTGAGCGTCACCCGGTCCACCCGGTTCTCGATCTCCAGGTCGCCGATGCGGATGACGTCGGCTTCGTTGGCATAGGGCTTGAATTGGTCGGTCATGGCTTGGGTTTTTCCTTCAGTGCTTGATGGCGCGCCCGATGGCGTCCAGGATATTGCGCGAGAACTCCTTGAGCGTGAACTCCTCGGGCGCCGCGCCTCGTTGCCCCTTGGACTTTTTGTCGTGCGGAGAAACGGGCTTGGGCAAGTCCATGCCGGCATCGCGCACCTTTTGCGGCAAGCCCGGTAGCAGGCTAATGCCCACCATCTTCTCCAGGTCTGACACTGACAGGGTTGAATACTCGCGCGTCTCGTCGTTCGTCACCACATAGGCGCCTGCACGCTGCTGCTTCGGGCTGTAGAGCACCTTCCAGACGTGTGTGGGCACCAAGACGCGGCCGATTTGCTTGATGTCCGTGCCGATGAAGGCCGGGCCGGAGACCACGTAAAGCTCTCCTTCCTTGAGCGCGAGCTGCCGGGTCGCGCCTTCGATGCCCGCCCAGATGCCGGCATTGTTGGCATGCACCTGCGGCACCATATTGGCCAGCGAGAACGACTGCGCCTGCGCCGAGCGGGTGCCAAAGTCGGCGTTCGGTGACATGTGCCCGCGGTCATACCCTGAGCGAGCATAGTCTTTCAGCTCGGCCCGGTCCTGCGCGGGCAGGGCAGATTCCGGGTGAAAGGAATCCTTTCGAGGCAGGTCCTGCGCGGACTCCAGATTGGCACGCGTCAGGTGCTCGGCCGAGTACAGCGGCGTGCGGCTGATCCCGGAGTGCAGCACGGCGAAAGCCTCGAAACACACCTCCTGCGTGCGCGCCTGCAGCTTGGGGTTGGTGACGACAGGAGCACTGCCAGCGGCAAAGTGCTGAGGGCACTGGGTGGTGGCCCATGCAGGCGCTGATACGCTGGCGGCCAGGCAGGCCATCAGGGACAGGGCGAAACGAGTAGATCGGAGCATGGCCGGAAGTATCCCGCAGTCCGTGGCCGGCTTTGCGTGGCAAGGACGGGCAGGCAGCAATTTTTTAAGAAAAAAGACCAGACAATGAACTTCCTGCGACTGCCTAGCTATTCAGCCATGAACGTTTCCTCGAAACTCCTCGCCCACCTGGCACTCAGCGGCGCAGTGCTGATATGCAGCACCCCGGCCATGGCGCACCGAAGCGGCTGCCATCGCTGGCACAGCTGTCCTTCTGACACCGGCAGCTATGTCTGCGGTGACACCGGCCACAGCAGCGAGTGCCCACGCCCCGAGCCAGCCACGTCTTCCCAAAAGAACCCTCACCCGCTCTGGATCAAGCCAAAGCACCGACCTGTTCATGCCCAGCCGGCGCCCTTGCCGTCAAAACAAGCCTTCTAGGCGCACCAGCATCGCCACATGAGCGGCTACCGTGGCACGAAGTAGCCTTCGTCACTGGACTGGGCGCCCCCCCTTCCGCACGCTCATCAGCTGCTAGTTCCGGCTGGTGTACCTGCGCAGCAGGAATGTATGGTCCCGGCATGTCGCCTCCCGTCTGCGCCACTCCTGCTTGTTAGGGGCCGAAAGGTCATGGCTGCTCATGGCTGCCAACAGTTGCTTTTTCGGCCCGTGCGCAACGCTGCTCCAGCTCAATGTCGAGCTAGAGTAGTTCGGCATCAGCACAAGTCATCTTCTCGGGGAATGAGCGCACCTTGCAATCGGATTCAAGTACTGTGCTGATAAACAACAACTACAAAGTCAGTTACTGCTTACTATAAAACTTCAATTTTCTACTGGATGAATTAAAAAAACACAAAAATAAAAATCATTGATTACTGATTTTATTCAAAATTTTAATTTGCCAAATCCATGGTCTTTGTTGATTATATTAACTTCCAAGCCAAGGAGCTGACGATGATGATTTCCAAAGATTTTGATTTCAATAAATTATCTGATGATGGGGTTTCGTCATTGCCGAAGGCATCAGGAATTTATGCAATCTGGAACAATATTACAAAAAAGTTTTACATTGGTCGAACCAAAAATATATATATTAGATGCAGGCACCATCGATCCAGAATGAGGTCTGGAAATGCAGACAATATAGCAATACGTCTTGACGTACAGAAATATGGTACAAAATGCTTTTTTTACTTTGTTTTTGAGTTGATTGGCATGTCTGATGAAAAGTATTTTTTAAATACTTTTAAAGAACGTGAATTATTCTGGGCATTGCAATTTAATGCCTGTGACGAGCGTTATGGATACAACCTGGACGCAGGTGGCTTGCGAAGCCGGGCCGCACGATTTCGGGATCGTGAGTGCAAGCTAATGCGGAGCAGAAAATACTGCATGTTATCTTGGATAAATAAGCATGATCCAATTGACATCGCGTTGTTAAATTCTTGGCTACCAGGCAATTAATAAAATACTTAAAAAATTTAATTTTGGATTTTTAAATAAAATTTGTAAACGATAAACGCTACTAAACTACCATGTTTGGCCATCTTAAATTTGCAAAAAAATAGCTTGACTGTGATTTAAAAAGTTGTTACAATAAATGCGTTTTTTGGGTTTTACCCTGGTTGAGGAGGTAGGAGCGAACCGCAACGGCGCCCTCAACCATAAACAAAATCATCGCAAGTCGGACTCAATGGCGGTGGGGGCGGGAGCTGAAGGCTTACAGAACCCTAGAGTGGCGCGAGTGCCTTCGCGATAAGTCTGTGCCTTGGCCGGGGATAAAGAACGTACGGGAGGCAACCCTAGTACGGCCCAAACTATACCGATGGCCTTGGGAACAAGGTTCAATGCTCGGGATGTTGGTTCTGGCTTCCAGTTCGAGGTTGACTTTTGAGTCTTCCTTGGGGGAGCTTCGACTACAACCCGATGTCAATCCACATACCAAGAGAGAAACTTCGTTTCTAGCCATTCTTACGTCTTCTTGAAATTGCTTGGAAAAAGCCCTGAAAAATTTAAGAAGCAGTAAGCCGGTTTGAACTGCGTATGTTCAAATGGACTCGCATTAAAAAAGATGTGTGGCTATATTGTGCAAGTGCATAAAAATGTAAATTACTTAGCTCCTCCCACACATCGAAGACCGGCATCCAAGGCCACTAGATAGTCGCCCTGAACAATTCAGTTTTACGACGCGACGGCACAAGCATGGAGTTTGTTCAGTATCAGCAGCATGTTGTGGACCGTGCCGCACAGCACGGCGTGTAAAGCGTCACCGAGCGCGCCCTTGAGCGGGTTTCGAGCCAACTGGCTGTCCGTTTTCATGTGCCTAATGGCCTGCTCAATGGCACTTCGCCGCTTGATTATGGCCTTCATGGTTCTTGTGATACCCCGGCGCTGGCTTGAGCGTAGAAGCTGCGCCCCCTCCTAGACCTGCACGCCCCCGTACCTCTTGTCCATGATGGCCCTAAGATGCACTGGCATTGGTCGATGCCTGGCGCTGCGCCACAGGAGACAAAGCATGAACGCCTCTTTACTTGCACGTTCCTTGATGCTGGATTTGTCCTCGCTGCTCTTGGCGAACTGCGGAGGAGGAGGCGGCAGCAGCGCAAGCAGTAGCAGTGGCGTTGATCCCACTCCCAGCATCAGCGATTCAGCTGCACCGCAAGTGAGCCTCACCACGCCTGCCAACTTGGCCAACGATCTGACCGGCACGGTGGCGCTCCAGGCATCGGTCAACGACGACATTGCCGTCACGCGGGTCGAGTTCGAGGGCGATGGCATTGCAGCAGGTACGGATGAGGCCGCACCCTACGCCATCAATGTCAACACAGCCGACTATGCTGCCGGCCAGCACATCGTTGGCGTACGCGCGACATGCAGCTGGCAAGCCGCCGTCTGCCAGCTGCAACTTGGACCGCATCCGGACCTGCGGCTTTAGCAGAACATGAACGCAATGAGCGCAGCATCTTCGCCCAGATTGAGCAATGCGTACGCCGCCGCTTGAAAAGCCCAATAGACAGCATTGTCCAAAAGCGACCAAGAACTCATTGGGTGAATGAAGCTGGCATCAGGAATCGTGCATGCCGTGCGAATGACGGAATTTCGTCAGGAATGAATGGTGCAGCTGGCGGGGATCGAACCCACGACTTTTGTCCACTGCAACGCCGGGTAAAGCTGTAATTATGTAGCAGAATTTTGTAGCACTTGCTCTCTCATCAGTTCTGATGATCTTTACATCAGCGTCGTCTTTCGTAACGAAAGCATGCATTCGCTGAAATTGATTTAAAAACCGGTTTCGGCTAATAGTGGACTTTTGTTTTAGATTTCCGAACGGAGTTCCTACATACGCAGGGTGGGGCTATATGCTAATATCCGCCGTGGTGCCACTTAGCTCGCCTACCTAGTCTGACATGCGCAGGCTAAAAAGGACACTTGCTCCAGCTAGAACTGTTTTTTCCCCCTTTAAGGGACGTGAAATCAACATTGGAGTAAACATGTGCCCATCTAATAACAGCGTCGAGTTTGGTTATGACGACTTCTATGCGAAGTACATCGGTGTCCCCTACAACCGTGGCCTCATAGAGCTTTCTGCAGTTCAATTGCCCCTTCCATCAGTCTTTTCTGCAACCGATCCGCAGCATATTTGCCTTGCAGCGATGCATGGCCACATGCTATATCCGATCGACGAACGTAGCATCAAGGTTCGGATTGACGACGATGCACCGTATTCCAAGACTATTGCCGTACGAATCGAAAAATTCAAGGAAATGGTTTCGGAATTCAATGCCGTTCAGGTGCACATTGGCCCCTTCTATGGTCGTGAACTTTCGATCGTCATTGACGACAGCGATCCCTTCACCATAGAACAATTCGAGCAGGTTGCCTTGGGTGATTCGGATATAGCACGTGCTGCTTTACAGTACGAAATTGATCGGCAGTACCATGCCTTGGGTCATGCGGGACGCCTTAATCATTTCGCTAAGCAATATAACTTTGGCAACTTCGGCCAGCTCAAGGCGTTTGTGGAGCGACTGGATGCTGAAGCGCAGATAATGGGTTACCCGTCATACGGCACTTTATGCACATCTACTCGCTATATGACCCACTTGCTGGAGAAGTACAAAGGGCAAGACAACATGAAGCCTGCACTGAATGCGCTGAAGGAGAAGCAGGATATGCTCAAGAAGGAGTCAGTGTTCATCATCGACCAATTCATGAAATGTCGCGCCACTGACACGAAGGTGCCCTACCACGTAGATGTGCAAGCTGATGGTGTGTTGATTGAACTTCGTGAAGGCAGGTTCAAAGGGGCTGGGATAGTAACCTCCGAGTTCATATCTGACCGAAGTGAGCGCTTCCACGACGAGTGGTTCGTTTAATTTTGTCAGGAGCTTTGATCATGCAATTTAAGAACGAGCCTCAAATGATTCCCTGCACCGTTTGCCACGGTACAGGCGCTGATGTGGAAGTTACGTGCCCTGACTGTCAAGGGACGGGCTATGACCCACAAGATGGCAATCCGTTTGCTCAGTGCCACACCTGTTATGGGGATGGCACGACCATGCTGGATGTTTGCCCCCACTGTGGAGGAGATGGCGAGATTGACCCTGTCGACAACGAATTGGATTCTGCCTAAATCTCTATTTGTGTCTTGTCAGAACCGACCCATTGGTCGGAATTTGTCTCAATTAAGTCCATCTTAAAGGTGTCCGCCAAAAGCCCGGTCCAAGAAAGCCGGGCTTTTTTATTTTCAGCACCAGCTTTATGTGCTCAGGTTAGTGAGTGCAGGTATAAATCAGTTCCACGCCTTGACGCTAGGAAATGCCTCGGCAGGATTTTTCAATACCGGATAGATGGCAGCGCGGGACAGCCCGAGCTGCTTGGCGACCGCAGAGACACCTTTGCCCTCGCTCTTGAGCGCAATGACTGCGGAAATCTGGGTCTCGGTATAGCTCGGCTTGCGCCCGAGGTACACCTTCTTCGTGCCGGCCTTGACGTGGGCAATCCCGGCCCGCTGCGCCTCTTTGTTGGCCTCGGCCTGCGCCTGTGACAGCGCAGCCATGAAGCCGATCAGCGCGTCCCTGACGGCCTTGGCCATCGGGTCTTTGGTGGCCCCGTCAAACGTCGTGCCGTTGATGATCGTCCTGATCACAAAGCCCCAACGCATGAACGCCCGGATGTTGTCGGACATGTCCTCGTAGTTGCGGCCCAGACGTTGTTCAAAAAAACAACATTCTGAAAATGGCCAACAAAAAGCCTAAGTTCAGTTGAGACGATTGCTGCTTCATCCACCTTGAAGGCAAATATGAACACTACAGCGCTTCTGAACTCAGCCAATAAAGATCACCCTGATCAGGCTCGCATCCGGCCAGTGACCTGCCGTGTAAACACGGCGCGCGGCTGGTTGGAAAAAAAGATCGACCACCGCACCAGTCATCCGGTCGCCAGCCGCCAGCCGCCGGCGCGCAGCTTCCGCCTGTGTCGGTACCGCAGCAGCCAGCACCACTTATTGAAAGCGTCTGACCATGCAACACAGCGGAAGGCCTGAAAAGCTACAGGTGGTCATTGACTGGCTTGAATTTGAAATCTGCACTGCTGAGCCGACAAACTTTATGGCGATACAGCGGATGCTGGCGAATCTGCAAGGCCTACCTGAAGGCGCCCCATTGCCCTACGTTGAGGATCTTGACGCAGGCCAGGACAGGGCCGCAAGCGTCTTTCGATTCCGTCTTCACGATCCAAAAAACCATCAGGCTGTCGTCACGCTCCTTGAGCAGCTTGGCGAGAGGTTCACATTCCAGCGCCTGCCCATCGTCACCGGCCTTGAGGTTTCATTCGACACTTTTCGCCCTGACGCAAGCGCTTGCCAGCTGGCCGAGATCATCACCCAGCGACAACGCTGGACAACGCACAAGCCCTGCAAGGACTGGCACCTTTACCGAGATAAAGGAGGTGGCAGCATCTACTTGAACTCCATCAACCAGAACGAATTTATCCGGTATCTTGCGGACGGCTGGCAGCTTTCGGACAGAGCCGACAAAGCCGTACCCGTCCGCGCCCATGCCTACGTGAAAATGAACAATGCAGGGCTGGCGTTGCACCCGCAACAATGGCGCGCACGATTTGAAATTACGCTAAAGGGTAGCGCCCTACCATGCGTAACGCTGGATCAGCTCAAACATTTTGACTTCACCGAGCTGGCCCACTACTTTCAGTTTCGCCAGTATGCGGACAACAATCCATGCCGAGCCATTGCCCACGCACGGGGCTGGTTGGGCATTACACAACCTGGCAGGCGCGGCCCATACCGGCGTCGAGCGGCCCCTATAGCCAGGTACAGCGGAACCCGTGAATTCAAAAGCTGGACAGCTCCGGACAGCCAGCTGAATGCTCAGATTTACGCCTCGCTGCGCAAGCTGACCCGATCCTGGCGAAGCAGCCGCAAATGAAGCGCGTGCGGATTTTCCGTCAACTTTTTGACTTAAAACCGCTGTAAATGCTTGTCTTGGCTCAAAAGCGCCTGAGCGTCCTATCTATATTCTCATAAGCAACTTCTTCTCAAAGAAGCATTCCTCAGAGCACACCCAGCACACAGAGCCTTGACTTCGCTTCGCAGAGCTACGCTCTGCCAATCTCAGCAAGGCCAAATTTATCGGCCGATGCACCGCGCGGGCAAAAACGGGTGTTTTTTACGTCACGTCACGTCAAGCGACGTCACCAACTGCAGCATATGCCCACCGCTACCTATGCCGGCGCGAGCCGTGCATGGGGCTGAAGGTTGTCAGGGACAAAACCCCTAGGAAAAACGAAAAGTCTTCGAGGGGGCAGCAGTCATCGTCTGGGAGCATTTTTGACCCATTCCTTATACAAGCCCACCAGTAGGTCAAGTTTTTACTCCGTGGCCGACAGGTAGTTCGGCCAGGAGGTGGTCATCCTCACCTGCCCCGAGGCATCGTTGACACCTTGGAGGCACAGCACTGCTTCGGCAAGGCGTCCCACCAAGCCCGGGCGTCATGGCCTTGAGATCAAGGTGAGCCGAGGAGCTACGCTTGATTTCGTCCGGGTTGATAAAAGCTGCCAGCCACGGCGTAGTGCCTGTTGATCTGCCCGTTAAAGCGGGGGAGTACAGCCCTCCGTCATGAGGCCGTCAACTCGTCAGAAGCATTTTAGTTACTGTCTGTTACATATACTCATAAGTCTATGATTATTAATGATTTTTTGACTTTTTTGTGAGAGCAAACGCGCAAAAAGTGACGGGGAAATCGTGACGTTTTTATGTAAAGAAAAAGCATAAACCCGTCACGGCAGACTGCTTAAAACCGTCAATTTGCGCATCAAGCCGTCAGGGCTACCGACTATCAGGTCAGCACCTGATGGCGCCCTGCAAACCTGTTCTCTGCGATTCCCGACCGAACTCCAAATGTGTTTTGGTGTCGCTTTGCGACCCAACCAGGAAGGTAACGCTCCAGACCCGCCAAGCCCTTGAACTCTCTACCGCCATCGCCACAGCATTGGTCATAAAGAAGAACAGGCCTAAATTTTCTGTAGAGGGCGACACGTCGTATGCAAGGGCGCAGGACATAAGTGATCTGGAAGACGCCGAAAGCGGGAGGCAAAGTAAGGAGGTTGAGCGCCATGCCAAAGCCTTCCTCGGCCCGCAGGAAGTGATTGGCTCCTTCTCGATCCGCTCATCCTGGCCACCTTCCTTACACTTTGAGCTTCGCCGACAACAATGCCGTGGTGATGGCCGGGTTTGTCGCCTGATTTTTCATGATGGTCGTAAGGCTTGTTGGCTCTTGCCTGGCATCGGGCATGCACTGAGTGTGCGTCTTTGGTCAAGATTCAGTAGGTCAACCGGCACGACCACAGCCCTTTCTCTTACGGCCCGGGTAGAAGCTGTCTGTTCACAAGGCTGCGCGCCAAGCAGTAAAACGTGTGCTCAGGCGCAATTCGCGCCAGCCATACTTGCTTGCAAGGGAAGGGGAAACCCATGAGAAAACTCAACGGCGGCCTGATGGCGGCCATTGCCCTGGCCCTTCTTGCCAGCGGATTCAATGCAGAAGCGCGCCTTGGCAAATCAAGCAGCGCTTCCCGCTCTTCTGGCTATTCCTCACCCAGCCGCCCTTCGGGTGCCACGGCGCCCAGGCCCTACACGCCGCCCCCGTCACGGATAGGTGGCGGCACTTCGGGCGGGATGCAGCGTTCGGACGCCATGAACCAAGCCAGGGCCATGAGAGGCGCGCCTGCTTCACCTGCCCCGGCGGGTACAGCTGCGGGTGCTGCAGGCGCTGCGGGTGGCTCCTCCATGATTGGAAGAAACGTGGCCCCTGCGGCGCCCGTTGCTCCTGGCGTCGCACCCGGGGCAGCGCCAGGAACGCCAGCAGCGCCCCGCGGCTTCAGCACCGGCCAGATGATCGGTGGCGCGGCAGCCGGTGCGCTCGGCGGCTATGTGCTGGGCCGCGCGATGGCGCCCGATGCGGCCCCACCGCCAGCCACCACCGGCGCTGCCGGTACCTCAGCTGACAGCCCTGCAGCGCCAACCGCCGGCCAGACACCTGCCGGCACCACGGGCGGTGCGGGTGGTGCCTGGAACGCAGGAAACACCGACGGCACTTCCGCCAGTGCGCAGGATGCACGCGGCGGCGTTGGGCTGCCCGGCAATCCCGACTCCAGCCGTGGCGGCCCATCGATGATGCCGTTCCTGCTCCTGCTGGCGTTGCTGGCCGGAGCCGTGCTGTATTTTTTCAAGAAAAAGTCCGGCGCTCTGGTCGGAGCCAACGCCAGGAAGTCGCCATCGAGCGGCTTGGGCTTTGGACAAGGTGAGGGCATCGCACCTCTCAATTCCCCCGAGCAAGAGCTGCTGGCGCAGGCGCCCGGCATCTACCGCCGCCTGCAGGACGCCAACAACGCAGCCGATACCGTGCAAATGAGGCGCCTGGTGGACGAGAGCTACCTGCCCGTGCTGCTAAACGCCCTGCCGAACCGGGTGGAGCCTTCGCGCACCCGGGTGCTGAGCCTGGACATCAAGGAAAACCGGGTGCTGGACTTCAGGCAGGAAGGCGGCAAGCAGGTGGGCAGCATCTACTTTGTGGCCCGGCTTGACGAAGGGGATGGCGCGGCCAATCTTGTCGAGGAGGTCTGGCACTTTGTGAAGCCGAACCAGTCCGCGGACTGGAAGCTGGCCGGCATTGAGGCCCTCACGTAAGACACCATCCTTCGTTCTTTCTCAGTCCTTCCGGGCAGGCCCGCTGACTTTCCATGGAACCGCTGTGCTCAAGTGATCCAAGCGATCCGTTTGGGTCTGGCCGTCATTGAAGCCTCAGCAGGTGCCGTTTCCGCCCCCGCCTACACCTGCAATCTGGAGGATGAAGACGTGTTTTCTGTGCTTGATTAAGGGGCGGCGCGCCGCCCTTCTTTCCGCACTTGGGTCTTTCCAAATGTAACGAAAGTGTAACTAAAACCGCTTGGGTATACAAGTGCTCTTCATAAGGTATTACATACCTACAAGAAGAAAACAGTACCTTGTAAATTACTACCGAAAAATCGCGGCGTACCCAAGCGACACCCAAGCTGGAAAACATCCAAGTGGGCAGCGGCGCCCCAACGGCCAGAAAAATCTTCCAGCGATAACGCGGCCCTGAGAAGGGCATGCCGCAGCATTCATCATCCCGGCATGGAGCGCCTGCTGCCGAGGCAGCAACACCATCATGGGATTCAAGAGAATTTAATTCTCAACGCTAAAGCTGCGAACCTCATCGGCAAGACACCCACGCCAATCCCTTTAAACAGCCCTACAAGCGCGCCAAATGCACAAGTGGCTATCACCCTACGTCATCACTCTTTTAACGCGTCAACGGGCTTTAAAAACCTTGAGGTTACTTCTCTTGAAAATTTTAAGGGGACAGCTTGCCATGCAGGGGATGATGGCTGATGGTTGGACGAAACCCGTCAAATCGGGTGGCTTGGGCGCGGCTTCTGTCATGCTGACCAGCTTTCGCCCAACGCTTGCGCCTGCTGCAGCACCAGGTCCACAGCCGCATCCTGCAGGTCGGGCGGGTATTTGTATTTGCGCAGGATGCGCTTGACCATCAAACGCAGCTTGGCACGCACGCTTTCGCGCTCGGACCAGTCCACGGTCAGGCTCTGGCGCAGGTTCTCGGTCAGCTCATGAGCAATCTTTTTGAGCGTCTCGTCGGTCAGCTCGCGCACAGCCGACTCGTTGTTGACCAACGCGTCGTAAAAGCGCACCTCATCGTCGGTGAGGCCCAGCGTTTGCCCGCGCGAAACGGCCTCCCGGAACTTCTTGGCCATCTCCAGCAGCTCCTCCATGACCTGCGCGGTCTCGATGGAGCGGTTCTGGTAGCGGGCGATCACGCCGGCGAGCATCTCGCTGAACTTTCGGTCCTGCACCACGCTGGAGGCGAACTTGGCCTTGATCTCGCCTTCCAGCAGGCGCTCCAGCAGCTCGACGGCCAGGTTCTTTTCCGGCAGGCTTTTCACCTGCGCCAGGAATTCGTCCGAGAGCAGCCCGATGTTGGGCTTGTCCAGGCCCACGGCATCAAAGATGTCCACGACGCTTTCCGACACCACCGCCTGGCCGATGATCTGCCGGATGGCCAGCTCGCGCTGCTCGTCGGTGCGCCGGCTGGCTGCGGCATCCCGCTTGGTCAGGATGACCTTGATGCCCTGCAAGAAGGCCACCTCTTCGCGCACCGCCTTGACCTCGTCCAGCGTGCAGCACAGGGTGAACGCCTTGCTCATTTCCAATGCCGCGTCAGCAAAGCGCCTCTTGCCGTCCCGTCCCTGCGCGGACTTCAGGCCCAGCACATGGTTGGCCGCGCCCGCCAGCGCCTTGTGGCCACCGGTGAGAAAACCGGAATAGTCAAAGCCGTGCAGCATGGCCCGCAGCACGTCGATCTTTTCCATGAGCACACTGTAGGCTTCGCGGGCGTCCACCGTTGGCCTGCCTCGGCCCTTTGAGCTGGTGTACTCCTTCATCGCCGCCTTCAGCTCGCTGCCGATGCCGATGTAGTCCACCACCAAGCCGCCCTGCTTGTCCTTGAACACTCGGTTGACCCGGGCGATCGCCTGCATCAGGTTGTGGCCCTTCATGGGCTTGTCCACGTAGAGCGTGTGCACGCAGGGCGCGTCAAAGCCGGTGAGCCACATGTCGCGCACGATCACCAGGCGCAGCGGATCAGCTGGGTCTTTGAAGCGCTTTTCCAGGCGCTTCTTGACCTGGCCACTGTAGATGTGCGGGCGCAGCAGCGCCTTGTCGCTCGCGGACCCTGTCATGACGATCTTGATGGCGCCTTGCTCGGGGTCCGGGTGATGCCAGTCGGGGCGCAGCTTGACGATCTCGTCGTACAGGTGCACGCAGATGTCCCGGCTCATGGCGACGACCATGGCCTTGCCGCTTTGCGCGTCGGCTCTGGCCTCGAAGTGCGCCACCAGGTCCGCCGCGACGCTGGCCAGACGGGGTTCGGCCCCTACGACCTTTTCCAGCGCCGCCCAGCGGCTCTTGAGCCTGGCCTGCGCACTGCCCTCCTCGTCCTCGGCCAGCTCGTCCACCTCGTCGTCAAGCAGCGGCAGCTCAGCCTCCTTCAGCCGCAACTTGGCCAGGCGGCTCTCGTAATAGATGGCCACCGTGGCGCCGTCCTCCTGCGCCTGCTGCATGTCGTACACATGGATGTAGTCGCCAAAGACAGCCCGGGTGTCGCGGTCCTCGCCACTGACGGGCGTGCCCGTGAAGGCCACAAACGTGGCGTTGGGCAGCGCATCGCGCAGGTGCTTGGCATAACCCGCCTGGTAGCGCTCGACCGTGCCGTCGGCGGTGTAGTCTGGCAGGGCCAGTTCGGCTAGGTGCGGCATGATTACGCCATCGCCCGTTGCGGCAACGCTCGCTGCAAGCTGCACCCGTCCCGCCTGGGCTGCAGGCACTTTTCTGACCTTGAGCTTGGCCTCAAAGCCATACTGCGTGCGGTGCGCCTCGTCGGCGATCACCACGATGTTGCTGCGCTCGGACAGCACCGGAAAGAAGTCCTCGTCCTCGCCGGGCATGAACTTCTGGATGGTGGCAAACACAATGCCGCCCGAGGGGCGGTTGGCCAGCTTGGCGCGCAGGTCCTGCCGGGTGCTGACCTGCACCGGCTGCTCGCGCAGCAGGTCTTGCGCCAGGCTGAACACGCCAAAGAGCTGGCCGTCCAGGTCGTTACGGTCGGTGATGACGACGATGGTGGGGTTTTCCATCACGGGTTCCTGCATCACCCGGGCGGCAAAGCAGGTCATGGTGATGCTTTTGCCGCTGCCCTGGGTATGCCAGACCACGCCCCCTTTGCCCTTGACGGCTTGCACCCCGCCAGGACGTGAGGCTTCGATGACCTGGGTGATCGCCAGGCGCACCGCATGGAACTGGTGGTAGCCGGCAATCTTCTTGACCAGCGCGCCGTCGTCCTCGAACAGCACAAAATAGCGCAGGTAATCCAGCAGATAATTGGGCGCCAGCACACCGCGCACCAAGGTCTGCAGCTCGTTGAACTGGCCCAGCGGGTCGAGCGTCACGCCGTCAATCGTGCGCCACGCCATGAAGCGCTCCGGGTCCGCGGACAGCGACCCCAGCAGCGCTTCGGTGCCGTCCGAAATGACCAAGATTTCGTTGTACTGGAACACGTCCGGGATCTGCGCCTTGTACGTCTGGATCTGGTCATAGGCTTTCCAGACATCTGCCTTCTCGTCGGCCGGATTCTTTAGCTCGATAAGCACCAGGGGCAGACCGTTGACGAACAGGATGACGTCCGGGCGGCGCGTGTGCCTTGGTCCTTTAATGGTGAACTGGTTGACCGCCAGCCACTCATTGCGTCCAGGCGCGCTCCAGTCGATAAGACGCACGAAGTCGCCCCGGGTCTGGCCGTCCAGCTGGTACTGCACCGGCACGCCGCCGACCAACAGCCGGTGGAAATGCCGGTTGGCGGGTAGCAGCGCCGGGATGCCCAGCTCCATGACCTGTTTGAAGGCGTCCTCGCGGGCAGCGGTGGGAATGCCGGGATTGAGCCGATGGATGGCTTCGCGCAGGCGAAACGGCAGCAGGGTCTGCTGGTAACCAGCGCGCTCGGGCATCGGTCCATCGTGGGCGATGTCAGGGCCATAGCGATGGGTGTAGCCCACGTCCTGTAGCCAAGCCAGGGTTTCTTGTTCCAGCTGGTCTTCGGTCATGGTTTCAAGTTTTTGCTGATCTGCTCCAATGACTTGCTCATTTGAGTCAGCACGTCTGGCACGTGGGTCATGGCGTTGTGGGCCTTCAATAGCTCAGTTTCGTCTGCAAGCGCCCATTCATAAAACGAAGTGTCGATAAAGAACGGCAGCTGACAAGCATTGCCTTTGACATCTTGATAGACAACCTGGCCTCGCAACTCGCGCGGGCTTGCTTTGATCCTTTGCGCAACCCAGTAATGGGCGCCAAGCAAGGTGGCTTGCTCTTCCCCAGGCATGAGGACAGCGATGGCGTGCGCCTTATCGCTTGCAAAGTGCAGTGGCTGCGCATCGCTGTCAGACCCTTGCCTGAGTGCGGGAGGTCCCCCGTCCCATTCAAGGTATACGCGATGCGCTGCGGAGCCGCCCGCATTCTTGATCTTGATAAGGGACAACCCATAGCGGCTCTTGACATCGATGTACGGGTACGGATACGGTCGCTGCGACTCTTCGACGATGGCGACTGACCGGAAGGCGACAAGGGCAGAAATAGAAGCTGCTAATACCGCCCCTGCACCGGTGAACACGTTTGCGATGTCGGGCTTTGGTTCGAGGTAGAACTGGTAGCCGAAGTACGCCATCGTAAAAAGGGATAGAGGCGTCAGTACAAGAGCCAATCCGTTTCCAACCGACGCAAGTGTCCAACGCCTCATATACCTATTTCCAATTGAACAATTTTCAAAACGCCAAGCAGCTTTATCGACGACAGCGACACAGATGCTGTGCTCATGGTCGCCAACACCTTGAAAGTTCGTCACCGCATCGCCCTGGCGCTGCTGTAGCCGGTTCTTGATGTGCAGCGAGAGCGTCGTGCGCGACCTGTTGCGCCGCATACCACTCGGGGTCACCAGCGTTGTCGAGCTGGGTCAAGAGCGTTACGACATGGAACCACGGCAATTGGTCAGCAGGCTGACCAAATTGGCCGTTCGGGCAATGCAGGGCGAAAAACCGCATGCACTTGGGGTTGCTGGACGACCAGCCGCGCATGTCGGGGAAACCATCCTTCAGATCACGCGCTAGGCGGTCGATGACCTTGGCGCCCCAACCCTGGGCCTGCTGGCGCTGCACGATGTCCTGGCCGATATGGCTGTAGAGCTGCACCAGCTCGGCATTGACCGCGAGCGCCGCGCGCTGCCGGGCCTGGGCAATCTGGCCCTTGAGCTGGGCCAGCCAGTCGGCATAGCCCTCCGGCAGGGCACCCGGGATTTTGCTGGAGGGCGTCATGCACAGGCTTCTTCGAGCAGCACCTCGGTATCTAGCAGGCGAAGCTGGCCCGAGATCAGGCGTGGGAGCAGGGTGTCGCGCAGGGCAGCAAGGGTTTGAGTTTCATGCACATTCGCCTTCATGCGCGCCATTAACGGATCAAGGAATAGCTTGTACTCAGCGGCTACAGGTTCAGGTGGAATGACGGTCGGGTAAGCCGCCAGGTCTTTCCAACCTACACGCGGCATTTTCGCGCCATTGGACAAGCGATCTGCATAGTCGATGAGCGCGGTGCTGAAAAGCTGCATCAAAGCGAAGCCGTAATACGCAGACTTCTTCGCTTGGCAGACCAAAATGTCAGTGGAGCACACCCCGTTGAAAGGAGCCACCACGACCTTGTGAAAATACGGCCGCAACTTTCCAAAAAGGATATCGCCATCGCTGAAGGCCGCTTTGGCGCTTTCCAGTCCATCAGCAGTTCCCCAATTCGCCAAGCTCAGTGACTTTCGGGGAATGTGCTCCAAACCAACATAGTGCAGTCCTACATGTAGTTCTGAAGGCTGAAGTTGTTCCCTTACTGTCTGGGCTATATCGCCAAGCGTCCCGACCCGCCACCCTCTCGGCACCAAGCCCAATTCCGACTCCTCGAACCCATCGGGAAACAGCGCCACCGTGGCCTCGTCCATGCCTTCGGGGGCGCGGCCTTCCATCTTGGCGCGCACGGGGTCGAAATCGACAAACCACGACTTGAACAGCGCCTGGGCGATGGCTTCGAGCGTGGCGTTGGTTTCGCGCAGAAGGGCAATGCGGTTGTCCAAAGAGCCGAGCATTGACCCAATCCAACGTTGATGCTTCAAGGCGGGAATGCTGACAGGCGTTTTTCTTAAAATTCCAAGATTAGTATGCGGAACACCAGTTTGAATCGATGCGTTTTTGATGTACTGCAACTGCTCCGACGAATTGAACAAGTAATACAAAAAATCAACGTCTACCTTAGTCGGATCGGTCGTGATTTTCATCTGACTTTGGGAGACGATGTATTCGTCATATTCGCCCTGCGGCACGATGGAAACCTGACCAAGTGTTCCGCGTTGAGTGAAAACTAGGTCGCCGGGTCGTGCAGTGTTTTGGCTTAACGTTTTAGCCTTCTCAGGCGACACAAATACGAAATCACCACCGACCCATCGATTACCCATGTTTTGACCTCGTATGACTGGAACACCAATTTCGGTGTAGTCCTTTGAAACAAGATTTGATCCAAATGGGCCGCCAACCATCGCGTTTCTGACGGGCGCTGCCAAGTCCTCCAACTTCAGATGTTGAAAAGTCATACCCCAGCCCTCCCATCCTGCATCGACTTATCAGCACCGTCATCAAGTCCTAGTTCCTGCTCAATCTCTTCAATGCTGGGCAAGCTGCCCTGCAGCTCCTCGGGCAACGAGCGGGTGAACTGTGTGGCCCAGTCGGCCACGCTGATGGGGTGCGTAGTGCCGTCTAGCGCGTATTCGACCAGCATCTCGTTCTTCCCGCGCACCAGCAGCAAGCCCAGCGCAGGCTTGTCGTCCGGGTGGTTGAGCAGGCGGTTGATGGCCGTGATGTACATGCCCAGCTGCGCGCCGTCACCCGGGGCGAAAGGACGCGCCTTCAACTCGATGGCCACGTAGCGGCGCAGTTTGAGGTGGTAAAACAGCAAGTCGAGGTAGAAATCCTGACCGCCCAGCTCCAGATGCACCTGCCGGCCTACAAAGGCAAAGCCCTGGCCCAGTTCGAGCAGGAATTTTTGCAGGTGGTCCATCAAGCCCTGCTCCAGCTCTTTCTCGCGGCGCGGCGCATCGGTGCCTAGAAAGTCGAACAGGTAGGGGTCTTTGAACACCTGCACGGCCATGTCGGAGTCTGCAGGGGGCAAGGTTGCGGCCAGGTTGTTGGGGGCCATGCCTTGGCGCTCTATGCTGCCTGCTTCGATCTGCAGAGCCAAGATGTTGCGCGACCAGCCATGCGCCAGGGTTTGCCGGGCGTACCACAGGCGCTGCTCCGCATTGGTCAGCTTTTCCAGCAACGCCAGGTTGTGGTACCAGGTCAATTGTGCAAGCGGCGCTTGCACAATTGACCGGTCAGGCCAGGCAGCGGCAAAGCTGCGCATGTACTTGAGGTTGCGCGGCGAAAACCCCTTCATCTCGGGAAAGGCTTCGCGCAGGTCGGCAGAAAGCCGGTCAATGACGCGCGCCCCCCAGCCTTCGCTGCTTTGCTTGTTCAAAATGCGCTGGCCGATGTCCCAGTACAGCAGCACCATGGCGGCGTTGCTGGCCAGCACCACGCGCAGCCGCTCGCTGTGGATGCGCTGCTTCAACTCGGCGAGCACCTCGGCGTAGCTGGCCGGCGCCTCGGCTGCCGCCGGGGCCACGGGAAACATCGCCTCGCGGTCAACGCTGCCGCGTTGGCGGCGTGGCGGCTTGTCGTCAGAAGTCATAGCCCAGCCCTCCGAGCTTTTGGCGGATTAGTATGTCCAGCTCCGCACCCCTGGCCATCTGCTCGCCCAGCTTTTCAGTGAGCTGCTGCATCTTGGTGGCGAAGTCCTCGTCATTGTCCTCGACCGCTTCGGCGCCCACGTAGCGTCCGGGCGTGAGGACATGGCCGTGCTGGGCGATTTCGGCGAGCTTGACGCTGCGGCAAAACCCCAAGGTGTCCTGGTACTCACCCGCTCCCGTCTCACCGCGCCAGGCGGCCACGGTGCCAGCAATGCGCTCGATCACGGCGTCGGTCAGCTCGCTCTGCACCCGGCTGATCATGGTGGCGAGCTTGCGCGCGTCGATGAACAACACCTCGCCCTTGCGGTGGGTCTTTTGCTTGACCAGGAACCACAGGCACGCCGGAATCTGGGTGTTGAAGAACAGCTGCCCGGGCAGCGCGACCATGACCTCGACCACATCAGCCTCGACCATCGCGGCGCGGATCTGGCCTTCGCTGTTCTGGCTGCTGGACATGGAGCCATTGGCCAGCACGATGCCGGCGCGCCCGGTGGGCTTCAAGTGGTGCAGCATGTGCTGCAGCCAGGCGTAGTTGGCGTTGCCCGGCGGCGGATCGCCATGGACCCAGCGCGCGTCGCCCATCAGGCTGCCGTGCCACCAGTCGCTGATGTTGAACGGTGGGTTGGCCAGGATGAAATCGGCGCGCAGATCCGGGTGCTGGTTGCGGGTGAAGGTGTCGCCCGGCTCTTTTCCAAGATTGAAGTCGATGCCGCGAATGGCCAGGTTCATGGCGGCTAAGCGCCAGGTGGTCGGGTTGGCCTCCTGGCCATAGATCGACACGTCGCCCAGCTTGCCGCCGTGCGCCTCGATGAATTTTTCGGACTGCACGAACATGCCGCCCGAGCCGCAGCACGGGTCGTACACCTTGCCGCTGTGCGGGCTGAGGATGGCCACCAGCGTCTTGACGATGGAGGCGGGCGTGTAGAACTGCCCGCCCCGCTTGCCCTCGGCACTGGCAAACATGCCCAGGAAATACTCGTACACCTGACCCAGCACGTCCCGGGCGGTAGATGGATTGTCGCCAAAGCCGATGGTCGAGATCAAGTCCACCAGCTCGCCCAGCTTGCCGTCAGGCAGCTGGGCACGGGCGTAGCGCTTGTCCAGGATGCCCTTGAGCTTGGGGTTTTCCTGCTCGATGAGTGTCAATGCGTCGTCGATGCGCTTGCCAATGTCCACCTGCTTGGCGCTAGAACGCAGGCTCTCCCAGCGGGCCGGCTCGGGCACCCAGAAGGCGTTGACCTCGGTGTAGTAGTCGCGGTCTTCGAGTTCGGCCTCGATGTCCTGGGGATCGGCGTCGCCGTAGTAATACTCGTCCTGCGGATCGGCCAGGCGCGTGGCGAGTTCAGCGCGGCGGGCGGAAAAGGTGTCGGAGATGTATTTGACGAAGATGAGGCCGAGCACCAAGTGCTTGTATTCGGCCGCGTCCATGTTGGCGCGCAGCTTGTCGGCCGTCGCCCAGAGTGTTTTTTTGATGTCGTCGAGCATGGCGGACTAAGTTGAACCGTGCCGGATGGACTGAACGTCACAAGACGCACAGCCCGAACGGTGCATTGGTAGCTACTGAAAAAGCAACGCGTTTTTAAGGGATTGTTACAGGAGTGTAACGAGCATTATTCACACAAAACACATATGGTATGAACATATAATCATATGAACTAATCGGGATTGATGACTCTTTTCTTTTTCAGGATAACGAGGGGTGCCTGTTTTGGCTCTGACGCCAAGGCTACAGGGGCAGGCACTCTTTCCTCTGGGGTTTGCACGGCTTTTAGGGACTTTGGCTGGACAAGGATTCCAGCCGATTCAAGTTTCAGCTTGCCCAGGTCAAGCTCGCCAGTCACGATGACGTTCACGTTGCCATCGTGCTCTTTGAAAGTCGCCTGCGCCTTGCGAAAGCTCTTGGGATTCAAGGCGGCCATGACAGCACCGGAGGGCGTCTGCAGTTTCACTGGCACGTTGGATGCGCCCGACGAATCAATGCCGAGGTGCTTGGCAAAGTCCGTGACGACCAAGGTCGCTTTTACGCTGCGGGATTGCATTTCAAGTGTCTCCAGTGTGTGAGGCTTGTGCGCAGGCTGAGATTGCGAAGCAATCTTTCCAAAGCGCGGGAGTTCTCCAGCCAGGATTTGCGCCGCGCTTTGAGAATGCTCTGGCTTGATCGCTCGCTCAACGCTTCCATCCAAGTTGAACCGATGGCCGCCGGTGGCCAGCGCACTGAGGTACTCGTCGCTGCGGACGTGGTGGATCAATGCTTGGCGCGCCACCGGGGATTTCAGCAACCCACGCAAAGCCATCTGCTTGCGCGTTGAAATCGCCAGGGGTCGGTTCTCTTCAAACACCGAAAATTGCGCTTTCCATTCGAGCAGCAATTCTTCCCAAGAAATTAGTTGATTCTTCATAAAATCATATGGTATTACCGTTCTATGGTTTTACTTTATGAATTATTTCCGGCCTGGTTTAAGGCGCTTGAGGTGGCGCATCCGTTGCATCAACTGCTCTGGCTCAAGGGATGCAAGCAGGACGAGTGCATCGCGCACGATATCGCTTTTGTTGAGCAACAGGCCCTCCCGGGCGGCAGTCTGCCGGGTCGCGTCAATGACGGCATGCACTTCCGCTGGAAGTGAAAAAGTGTCTCGAAAAACGGTGGTCCTGGCACTCTCGGCGACAGGCGACTCTGGTTCATGTGCTGTTTTGGCCGCCGGGGTAGCGATGGCGGCCGTGGGGTTGAGGAGCACGGAATCCGCACGGGAAAACCGATCTTCCACGATACTTTTTTGCTGGGTGGCCGTGGCGCGCAGTGCGCTCGAAAAGTCTTTTTTAGCGTTCATTTCGTCCAGCCCATATGAGCGAACAGCTCATCAATCACCAGGTTGATCTCGCTGGCAGCTACTTTGTGGCTGGCGCCCATCTGGTGTGGCGTCGTGCCGCGAATCGTCGCTTCCTGAAAGGACGTGCGGTTCCCGAGCCTGGCATCGAGCAGCTTGATCTCGTTTTCTCGCATGACCTCAATGACCTGCTTGCCGAGATTGCTTGTTGACACACGGTTGGCAATCGCAAACGCTTTGAGTGCGGGGTTGATGGTTTGGGCTTTGTTCACCAGCTCAAAAATGCCGACGGTGGCCCACAAGTCGGCAGGAGTCGGCTGCAGCGGAACGAGGCACACATCAGACACAAGCAATGCGCTCTGGCTGGCTTGCTCATCGGCAGATGGCGGGCAGTCAATGAGCACGTAGCCATAGTCAGACACCAGGGGCTTGAGCATTTGGTGCAACTTGCCTTTAGCGTGTGCCAAGCCGATGACGGTGGCGGGAAACGGTTTGTTTTCGGGTGCCGAACCTCCCCACTGTGTCGCGGTGCCCTGAGGGTCAGCGTCAACGACCAAGACTTTTTCCCCGCTGTTGGCCAAGGCGCCAGCAAGGCTCATGGTGAGTGTTGTCTTGCCGGCGCCGCCTTTTTGGTTCGCGACGGCGATGATGCGTGCTGCCATGCAACTCCTTTATTACCTTCTAATGGTATGAAGATTTTATGATAAAACTTTATGAAGTTCTTTAAACTTGCCCATTAAAAAGAAGACAAAGCACTGGAGCAGCTTCTCCAATAACGACAGCCTTTCTGAAATTCAAGGCTGGCCCAAGTGAAAAACTGGTTGGAAGCGAGGGTGCTTATCTTGCTGGTTACTCGAACAGGTCGGCGTGCGTTCCGGTGCGTACAAACACAATCAAGCTGTGCTTGGCAGTGTCATCGAGCTTGTAGGCCAGCAAGAAATCACCCCCAACATGGCACTCGCGATGACCTGCCCAGTCGCCGCCGAGCGGATGATCGAGCCATTCGGCGCCTAGCTGTAGAGGCTTGCATTTGAAAAGCGGCGGGCCTGCATTCAGCGCATTTTGCGGCCAGGATTAACTGCATCTATCGACCCCCTCGGGCCAACATTAACTGCAACTGACCGGGCCTGCACCGTCCAGCAAACCTTCATTGGCTGGACGGTTCGCCCGGAGCTGGCTGATGCCCAAAAATCGGCTTTCCATTTATCAACGTCCACCTACCAATAAATTTCAAAGCACCAGTTGGACGATTCATTCGCGTGGTGAGCTACGGCTGAGTGCCGTCCCGGTCAAATGGAGGCTGGAGACACGCTGCTTGTTCTACGAAATCGAAGTTTGAAAAGTTTGTAAAATCGAACTAGTTGTGATAAAGTTCATTTGTGTGCAAACTTTCAAACCAAGGAGAACCCCCATGTCCCTGCCAGACCGCGAAGATACCACCTTTCCCGTAGCCTTAAAAGCTGCCCGAGAAGCGCGAAATCTCAGCTATTCCGACCTTGCCAGAGCCATCGGGATCAGTACGGTGATGCCCAGCCGCTATGAGAACCGTGACCACAGCCTGTTCGGTACCCCTTCACAGGATACATGGAGAAAGTTGAACGAGTTCTTTGAAAGTTCAACCATACCTCAAAAGCCCGCCACTGGGAAGGCCCAGCCGCTCAGCGCGTATTCCGTGGATGAGTTGATCGCTGAGATCAAGCGACGAGGAGCGACCTCAGTTCAGATTAACTACTGAACGCCTCGATCTAGCATTGCACCAGGTCGGCTTGGCCGAGATGGTGCGCGAGCTGACCTGAACGAAGAACGGCCAGCGAAGGAGCATATGGCGGCTGGTGGCACGACTGTTGGTGCTGCTCCGTCATGTGTTGACCATCGAGCGCGGGTTCATGCGTACACCGGGTTCCAGCAAGCAGGCGGAACCCATCGAAACCGGCTTATCGTCCATATAAGGCGACCCCATTTAAAGCGGCCTGGCTGTGACGTGGGGGACGTTTGAGCAGCATCGCCTCGTTGAGCCGGTTCATGTCGTAGCGGCCTGCTCGGCTCAAACCGCTCCCAGTCCTTCAGAAACGACCTGGCGTAGTCCGCCGCTCGCGGCAGCGGGGCGCGTTTACTGGCCGGTGTTCTTTTCAAGGTCTTCAAACAGTTCGGCAGCGCTGCCAAAGCGCGCGCGGTGCGTGCGCGCAATCTCGTCGGCCTCAGCCATCGCAGCGCGGGTTTCGGCATTTGGCGCCCGCAATGCAAAGGGCATTTGCTGGTCAGCGACCACGCGCATCAGGAACACACGCACGGCGTCTGATAAGGACAGGCCCATCGCAGCGAGCGTTTCGGTGGCCTGCGCCTTGATTTGCTCGTCCACGCGAACGTGGACCATTGCGGTTGCAGCCATCATGACTTCCTTTCAATTTGAGATACATTGTATCTCGCATGCAATGAGCTGCTTTAAGTTGCCAAAAGCACGTTGATCAATATGGGTTCCGCCACAATGGCGCTAAATGGAGAAGTACAAATGATGGATATCACAGAGTTTCAACGCATGAATCTTCAAAGTCATGTGCAAAACATTAAAAATAATTTCCAGAATTTCAAGTCACCCGATCCCCATCCCGAAAAGGAACTCTACAAAAAAGAGCTGGACTATGCGATTCCTCGGTTCTGGGAATATTTCCACACGTTTTCTCCCGCGCTTCAGCAGGATCCGGAAGTGGCACAAATGCGCTTGGAGGTGAACCGCTTCC
>Ga0308165_1002232_pt1 | contig 23958 bp, 27 predicted proteins | sample PhyWR2_FD_201032 | JGI IMG/M metagenome (GOLD analysis project Ga0308165, IMG submission 201032) | Phyllosphere microbial communities from UC Gill Tract Community Farm, Albany, California, United States - DLSLW.R2 | ecosystem: Host-associated > Plants > Phyllosphere > Unclassified | place: USA... | reverse complement strand
GCTCTTGGAGCCCATCGGGAACATCCCGCCGGTCGAAGCTGAGCAACGATATTACGATATGCTGGACGATATCCCGGTGGCAGCTTAATTTAACTAAAATGGCCTCCGGCAGTCCCGGGGCGGTTCAGTATGGTGGGAAGCGGCCATGCTGATTTTATCCGAACGTTATCCTTCGATAGGAAGTGAAGTACGGCATATCGCTGTTAGGCCGCGTCCCGATGAAACCGTTTGGCCATTGCGCATGGTAACACCGGTCAAGCCCCGAATTTTCAAACGTGGATTGCTCGGCATTACGGTGATACGTTCTTCGTCGGTTGCTGCCACAAGATCGAAACCGCCATCGTCATACTCATAAAAATGGCCAGAAATCTTCGAAGATTTGCTGTTGCTATGAACTGATTCAATCGTACCGTCGAAATTCCAGACACCGGATTTAGAGCGATTTGACAATCTTGCTTTGATCCGTCGTACTATCTCTCGAGCAGGTGCATCCGCGCTGGGACGATTGCCGAGATTGGATAACCTGCAGTCCAAGGCGGGCTGTTTGATTTTATCGCAAGCCGCGACCTGCATTAAGCAAAACGTGGTAATAAGAAACTGAAGCTTTTTCACCAAGACATCTCTCACACTCTCAATTGCGTTGATCTCTTGGCATGATTTTAAGGCAGTTTGAATGTCCGCAAAGCGGGGTGGGTTCAACGGGTGGCGGCAACACTTTAATCTTTTGAGGAAGATGGAGTGTCGCGATGAAGCAGCGTCGTCGGATCTATTACACGGCCAGCCAGCGAGCGGAGATATGGGATCGCTGGCAGCGCGGGGAGTCGATGAGTTCGATTGGACGAAGGTTTGATCGAGAGTCATCATCGGTATTCTCGGTGATTTCGCCGACCGGCGGTATCCGGCCTGCCGATCGCAAGCGTGGCAGCCGTGCGCTGAGCCTTGCCGAACGTGAGGAGATATCGCGGGGTCTGAGCGTCGGTGAGCCCTTGCGTGCGATAGCACGGCGACTGGGCCGCTCGCCCTCGACGATCAGTCGTGAAGTCAGGCGTAACGGCGGCGCTGCACGGTATCGCGCAACCGCGTCCGATCAGGCAGCATGGGACCGTGCTTTGCGGCCCAAGCCCTGCAAGCTGGCTTGCTCGCCGCCACTGGCCCGGGCAGTATCGGCCAAGCTGCGCCGTAAATGGTCTCCGGAACAGATTGCGGGGTGGCTCAGGCTCAGCTTTCCCAAGGAGCCGCATAGGCAGGTGTCGCACGAGACCATCTACAGAAGCCTTTACATACAGGCGCGGGGAGTTCTGAAGAAGGAGCTGCTGGACCATCTGCGCGCCCGGCGCACCATCCGCCGGTCCCGGCACGCCAGCCTCAAGCGCAACGGACATGGCCAGATCAAGGATGCCGTGTCGATCAGCGAACGCCCTGCCTCTGTCGAGGACCGCGCCATTCCCGGCCATTGGGAAGGCGATCTGATCGGAGGCACGAAGAACAGCTACATCGCCACGCTGGTCGAACGGCATTCGCGCTATGTGATGCTGGTCAAGGTCGCCAACAAGGACACCAGGAGCGTCGTGTCGGCGCTGATCAGACAGACGCAGCACCTGCCGCGCGAACTCTACAAGTCGCTTACGTGGGACCGCGGCAAGGAACTGGCCGATCATCCGCGCCTCTCACTGGCGACCGATGTCGATGTCTATTTCTGCGATCCGCAATCGCCTTGGCAGCGAGGCTCTAACGAGAACACCAATCGTCTGCTGCGACAGTATTTTCCCAAAGGAACCGATCTGTCGCTATACAGCCAGGCCAAGCTGAGTGCCGTTGCCCGGCAACTCAATGAACGGCCAAGGAAAACGCTCGAATACCAAACGCCCGCAGAGCGTTTCCAAGCTTGTGTTGCCGCCACCCGTTGAACCCACCGGCGCGAGCCGACAGGCTACTTTTGCCTGATTTGGGTGGTTAGTTGCCATAGCCCCACCCACACCGCTCATGCTGAGCTTGTCGAAGCATGGGGAGCACAGCGCCCCGCCGCAGGGCCTTCGACAAGCTCAGGCTGAGCGGGGTTGGAAGGACGGATTTGGGGTGTAGCCGGCAGGTCTGTTTTTAGCGGCGGCTTCAACGGGTAACGCCGTTCGCGGTCACAGAACTGGGCCACTGGTGCGCGGATCACTCGATCACAACGGACGTTTCCGTCTTCACCCGGTCCAGCGCGACGAGGGTGCGGAAGCGTTCGGCCAGGTCGCTGTCGGAGAACAGGCGGCGGGTCAGTGCCTCGTAGGTGCGCATGTCGCGCGTGACGATGACCAGCACCATGCTGATCCCGCCGGTGACGTAGTAGCACTGCTGCACCTCGGGCGTTTCGCCGAACAGGCGCTTGGCCGCATCCACCGTAGCGGTGCGTTCGTCCCGCAGGTGAACCTCGACCACGGCGGTGATCGTAAGCCCCAGTGCATCGGGGCTTACCACGGCGACATTACGGGCGATGACCCCGCTCTCCTCCATCGCCGCGATCCGGCGCTGCACGGCGGCGGCGGACAGGTTCACTTCCTGCGCGATCGTGCGCTGGGGCGTCTTGTTGTCGCGCTGGAGCACGCGCAGGATCGCCTTGTCGAAAGCATCGGGAACGCGGACGGGGGAGGCAGGTACTTTGGGCATGACCGGGTTTTTGTTGCACCGGGAAGGTAAATCAAGAGCACATTGCTTGCCCGGATGATGATAAAACCCGCAAGCAACCAGATATTGAGCATGAACCCGATGATCTCCGCCTCGAACAGCTCCGCCTCGAATACTGCGGCCAGGAGCAACGGCACCTCGCTTGGTGTCGCCTGCGGGGTGGGGGCGGGGGCGCTGTGGGGGCTGGTGTTCCTGGCGCCGGAACTGGCGCATAGTTTCAGCCCCCTGCAACTGACGGTCGGGCGCTATCTTTCCTACGGGTTGATCGCCGCGGTGCTGCTGGCGCCGCGCTGGCGGCGGTTGCTGCCCCGGATCGGGCGGCGCGAATGGCTGTCGTTGATGTGGCTCTCGCTGGCCGGCAACACGGTCTATTATATTCTGCTGGCGAGCGCGGTGCAGATCGGCGGCATTGCGATGACGTCGCTGGTGATCGGATTTCTGCCCGTTGCGGTGACGATTATCGGCAGCCGGGATCATGACGCGGTGCCGCTGGGGCGGCTCGCACCGTCGCTGGCGCTCTGCATTGCCGGGGCGGTGTGCATCGGCTGGCAGGCGATCGCGGCGCCGGCCTCGGGGTCGGTGACGGCGCAGCTTGCCGGCCTTGCCTGCGCCATCGGTGCGTTGATCTCCTGGACCGGCTATGCGGTGGGCAACAGCCGCTGCCTGGGCCGTCTGGGCGACGTGTCGGTCCACGACTGGAACCTGCTGACCGGGGTGGTCACCGGCGCGCAGAACCTGCTGTTGCTGCCGGTCCTGCTTTTGATGCCGACGGCGGCGAACGGCGCGCGGGAATGGGCGACGTTCGCAGGTGTCTCTCTCGGCTCGGCAGTGCTGGCCTCGATGGGCGGCAATGCGCTGTGGAACCGGATGAGCCGGCTGCTGCCGCTGACCATGGTAGGGCAGATGATCCTGTTCGAGACCCTGTTCGCGCTGGTCTACGGCTTTGCGTGGGAGCAGCGGCTGCCCACCGTGTTGGAGGCGGGCGCATTCGTGCTGCTGGCGCTGAGCGTGATGTCGTGCATCGCCGGGCACAGGAAGCCAGCGGCCGAGCGGCCTGCGGGGTAGTACCCCGTCTCGCGCCTGATGCGGCGAGCGCGGGCAACCTGCCTGTCGTCATTTTCCTACACGCCTGCGCGCTGCTACATTCGCGCAGGTTCTTTCACATCGTCGAAAACACGCCCGCTAAATCGTTCAATGAACGTATCCACGCGCATGACTTTCATCAACTAAACCCCTTCTCCCCGGCCCGCCGTTCACCGCGGCCCGTCAGCCTTCAAATAATCTTTGCCTCCCGAAGCGCATCGATCCGCGCTGCGTCGTAGCCCAGTTCGCCAAGGATCTCGGCGGTATGCTCGCCCAGCATCGGCGGGGCCATGCGGATCGTGGCGGGGCTTTGCGACATCTGCGCGAGCGGGCTGGCGATGAGGTCCACCGTGCCGCTTTCGGCATAGGCATGGGGGGTGGCGGCCCGCAGGCCCCGGTGCTGGACCTGCGGGTCTTCCCATACATCCGCCAGTTCGTTGTAGCGCGCCGCCGGGATGCCCGCCCCGTCCAGCATCGCCTGCACTTCCAGGGTGGGGAAGCGGCGGCTCCAGGAATTGATGATGTCCATCAGTTCGGCGCGATTGGTCTTGCCGCGTTTCAGGTTGCTGTCGAAGCGCGGGTCGTCGTTCAGTTCGGGCTGCTCCATCAGCACGGTCAGGCGGCGCCAGTGTTCGTCGGTGCCGGCGGTGAGGTAGATGATGCCGTCGGCGCAGTATATCAGATCGGCCGGGCCGCCGCCGTTGCCGCCATTGCCCAGGCGCGGCGGAGCGCTGCCGCTGATGAGGTAGTCCTGCATGATGTGGCTGACCATCGCCACCGAACTGTCGAGCAGGGCGATGTCGATGTACTGCCCCTCGCCGGTGCGGTTCCGGTACATCAAGGCGCCCATGATCGCGAGTGCGGTGTTGTGGCCGGTCACGAAGTCGACAAGGCTGGGCCCGGTCTTGAGCGGGCCGCCGCCGGGCTGGCCTTCGGGGATGCCGGTGACGGCCATCATGCCCCCGGTCGCCTGGAACAGCCCGTCGTAGCCGGGCAGGGCAGCCATCGGCCCGGTCTGCCCGAACCCGGTGACGGAGCAGTAGATAAGGCCGGGGTTGATCTCTCGCAGGCTCTCATAATCGAGGCCGAAGCGTTTGAGATCGCCCACTTTGTAGTTCTCGATCAGGACGTCTGCGGTCCTGACCAGTTCCCGCAGGATCGCCTGCCCTTCGGGCTTGGAATGATTGAGCGTGACCGAGCGTTTGTTGCGGTTGGATACGGTGAAGAAGCTGGAATGGCGCGTCTCGACCCCGTCCTTGCCGGGCACCCATGAGAAGCCATAGCCGCGCCCGTCGTCGCCCACGCCGGGGCGCTCGATCTTGATGACATCGGCGCCCAGGTCGCCAAGGATCTGGGCGCCCACGGGGGCCGCGAAAACGCGGCTCATGTCGATGACGCGGATGCCTGAAAGGGCTGCTTTGCTGGTGGCCATGATGTCTGTCGCTGTTCCGGTGAAGCCCCTGCCTAACCAGCGCGGCGGCGGCGGCAAAGGCGGGGCAGGGCAATACCGCCGGGGCGGTTCGACGCTGGCGAACGCGGCGGCTAACACGGCGAAAGAAACGATAATTTCCGGCGGAGGACAGGCAGGGTGAAGGTAGCGATCATCACGGGTGCAGGCAGCGGCATCGGCCTCGAAACCGCGAAGATCCTGCACGGGCAAGACTTTGCCATTGTCGGCGTGGGCCGTTCGAAGGACAAGCTGGCGACGCTGGAAGCCGCGATCGGCAACCCCGATCACGTCCTGGCGATCAGTGCCGACCTGACCGACCCGGCGGCGCCGAAGTCGATCGTGGAGCAGGCAATGGCGCGCTTCGGACGGATCGATGCACTGGTAAACAACGCCGGCGTGGGCAGCCCCAAGCCGCTGGACGAGACCGACGACCAGACGCTCGACGATTTCCTCGACATCATGCTGGTCGCCCCGTTCCGCCTCTGCCGCGATGTGATCCCCCACCTTGGCGAAGGCGCCAGCGTGGTCAACGTGACGAGCACTTTCGCCCATATCGGCGGGCGGCGCGGCGGCGCCTATTCCGCGGCGAAGGGCGGGCTCAAATCGATGACCGAGCATATGGCCTGCGAATATGGCCCGCGCGGCATCCGCTCCAACTGCGTGGCGCCGGGCGTGACGATGACCGACATGGTGCGCCACCGCTTCGAAGACGAAGGCTTCAAGCGCGCCAACGTCGAGACGACACCCTATCCGCGCCTCGCCCAGCCGGAGGACGTGGCATCGGTCATCGCTTTCCTGTGCCTGCCGGGAAGCGAGATGATCAACGGCCAGTCGATCGTGGTGGACGGCGGCTGGACGGCGACAAAGTACCTCAGCCCGCGCGTTACCCGCACGACCTGGGTGGAGCCCGAACAGGCCTGACGGTTACGCCGCGACGCGCAGGATGCTGGTGCCGCTTTTCTTTGCAGAGTAAAGCGCAAGGTCTGCGGCTGCGAAGATTTCCTCAGGCGTGCGCCGACCCTCGCCGCCGGTAAAGGCAAGGCCCACGCTGACGCCGACCGGGATCGATGTGCCGTGCCAGTCGACGCTGCGGATCAGGGTGCTCATCCGGCGGCGCAGTGCACTCTCTGCGGAAAAGGCAGGTAGGGTTTCGGGCAGCAGCATCGCGAATTCGTCACCGCCGATACGCGCGACCAGGCGGGCTTGCGGAAAGGCAGACGCAAGGCGCTGGCCGAAGCGCGCGATGCAGGCGTCGCCGGCAGCATGGCCCCAGCGATCGTTGATTTCCTTGAAATTGTTGAGGTCGAAGATCGCCAGAGCACCGATCCTCGCCAGTGCCTCGGACCCCGCCGGCAGATCCAGGAATTCGGCGTGGAAACGGGCGCGATTGCCAAGCCCGGTCAAGGCGTCGTTCTCGGCCATGCGGCGCAGTTGCTGCCATTGCTGGCGCTCCTGCGTGATGTCCTGCTTCATGCCGTAAAGCATCACTGCACGGCCGTTCTCGACGTGAGTGGCGGCGGTCAGTCGAATCCAGCGCAGAGCGCCGCCCGGCTGGCGGATTTCGGCTTCCATCGAAAAGCTCGAACGGTCCCGGATGGCCTGGGCACGCAGCCGCTCCATCGTTTCGCGCGATCCCTCGCAGTAGAGCGAGACGGTATCGCCCCGTTCGACATAGACATCGCGGGGAATACCGAAAATGTCGAAGACGCCATCGGTCCATTCCAGACCTTGTTTGTCGAGATCAAAGCACCAGGCGCTCATGCCGACAAGCGCTGCCGCCTGCGCGACAAGACGGCCGTCAGTGAGCGGCTGGATGCCCCTTCGATGCCGGTCGGCCTGCAGGTACACGATTGCCCCTTCACTGGACTCATCGCCAATCCGATGAATTTACAGTCAATTACGAGCTTAAGGTAAACGGTTTGCTAATGATATCGGACCGTTTGTTGCCAGCGGATGATGTTGTGCGGTCAAGGATCAGCCGTCGCGATGGCCTGCGCGCCGCTTTACGAAAGCTCCTGCAAAACGGGAAATACGGCGGCGGTGATGATCCAAAGTATCAACCATATCGGTGCAATTGTGGCGATTTCGGGGGGTAAAGCGTCCTATTGGAAGACGCCCGCCCGCTGCGAGGCCTGCTTGGCCTGCATTCCCAATCCCGACTGGAACGAGGGGCGGGCGACCGTGTTCAGCTAGGCGAGGCGACGCTGCCGCGCACCACCAATTCCGTTTCGAATTGCATGTCGGACGCCGAATGTCCGCCCTGCGCGATTGTCTGCGCGGCTTGCCGTCCCATGTTGCTCCAGGGGATGCGCATCGTCGTCAGCGGCGGCAGGGCTCGCCTTGCCAACGCCGTGTCGTCGAAGCCGGCAACCGAGAGGTCTGCTGGGACTTCTACCCCCATCTGCGCCGCAGCATGGAGGACACCCAGGGCCATCTCGTCGTTCGAGGCGAGGATGGCGCTGGGACGCGGGCTGATTTCGAGCAGGAGCCGCCCAGCTTCGATCCCCGATGCGAACGAATTGTCACCCGCCACGATCAGCGCCGGCCCACGGTCCAGCCCGTTGTCGGCCATCGCGTCCAGATAGCCCAGTTCGCGCTCCCGCGCGCTCAGCAGACTTTCCGGTCCGGCGACGAAGCCAATCCGGCTATGCCCTTGCTCTATCAGCCAGGCGGTCATCTGGACGGCAGCACCGCGCTCGTCGCAGAAGAGTTCTTGCCGGGCCGCCGCCAGATTGCCTTTTCGGGGGCCGATGCCGATGCAGGCCACTTGTCCCGCGCTGTACAAGGCCGCCAGATCCTCACGGTCGGCGAGAGAGGGCAGTAGTACGATCCCTGCCGGGCGATAGCGTTTCAGGAAGGCACGCAGGCGCGGCGCAGCCGCATCGGCGGGTAAGGCCTGCAGCACCAGGGCCAATTCGCTGTCCGCCAGCGCGTCGCTCAACCCGGCCTGAACTTCGGCGAGAATATCGCGGTCAAGGCCGTCGTGGATCAACGCGAGTAGAGGATTTCGTCGCAGCGCCGGGGCAAGTGGTCCCGCACGCAGCTGGGTTTCCGGAGCGATGGCCGCCCGCTCGATCGCGGAGGGGGACCTGACGCTCGGCTCTTCGCATGCCGGGGCATCATCATCCGCCGGGCGTGCTAAGTTCCTTGTGCGCAGGCCTGAAACGCTGGCGATGTCGTCGGTCTCGGCGCGCGCGTTGGTGATGGTCATGCGCCGATCTTCGGCGGCGCGGGCTGTGTCACCAACCCCGGAATGATCCGAAACGGGGCGGAAGCGCGTTACGCTCTGTTACAACCGCGTGATTGCAGAGCAGTGACAAGCCGCCTATTGAGCCGGCGAAAGAGCCCCCGGCTATTCTGCCGGGCGGCCCATCGTCATGGAAAGAGATGCAAGCCCCGCCAACCCAACGCCACTATGGAATGGACTGGCTTCGTGTCGGCGCTTTCGTGATGCTGATTTTCTACCATGTCGGCTTCTCGTTCACGCCCTGGGGCTACCAGACGCCGACGCGCGGGGTCGTCCAGTGGGCGGAAATCCCGCTGTTGGCGCTCAGCGCATGGCGCCTTGCGCTGCTGTTTGCAATCTCCGGCTATGCCAGCGCGGCGCTGCTTTCGCGCGACAGGGACACCGGATCATTCCTTAAAAGCCGCCTGTTGCGACTGGGCCTGCCGCTGCTGTTCGGCCTCACCGTGATCGTGCCTCCGCAGCCCTATATGGGGCTGCTCAACACTGGCTACACCCACGGCTACGGTTACTTCCTGTTCCATGACGCCTTCAGCTTCCGTAAGGTCATCTACGAGAACCTGCCGGCGGTCATGCACTTGTGGTTCGTGATATACCTGCTGGCCTATACGGTGGTGCTGTGCTTCGCGATGATGCTGTTGCCGGACCGCTGGCTCGCGGGTCTGCGGCGCGGCGTCCTGAAGGTGCTGGCGGGACCTTGGCTGCTCCCGGCCGGGTGTCTGGCGATCTACGCGGTGCGCTCGGTCGGGGCGGAGTGGACCGATACGCACAATGTCTTCACCGATGTGGTCGCGCATCTCCACTACGGCGGCATGTTCCTGTTCGGCTTCCTCCTGCGCGGCTCGGAAGGCTTGCGGCAGGCGATTGCGCGGCAATGGAAGCCCGCGCTGCTGGTCGGCCTGGCGGGCTATGCCTTCGTCGTGGTGGAGGCCTGGCATTTTCCCGGCAACGTGCGCACTCCGCGCGCGTGGATGGAACCTTTGGATTTTGCCAAGGCGGTCCAGTGCTGGGGTACGGTGATCGCGCTGTTCGGGATCGCCGACCGCTTCTGGAACCACGACGCGCGCTGGCGCGGTACGCTGGCCGAAGCGGTATTCCCGGTCTTCATCGCCCACCAGACGGTCATGGTGCTGGCAGGCTACTGGCTGCGCGACAAAGGACTGACGGCGCTCCCGGAGTTTCTGACGCTGTGCATTTTGGTCGCCGGAGGATCGTGGCTGTTCTACCTCCTGGGCCGCGAGATCGGGCCGCTTCGCCCGCTCATCGGGCTCAAGCGCGCCAAGCCTCCGCGCAAGCGAAAGGCGGCGGCGCTGCCCTCCACGGCGGCCTGATCCAACATCCCCGGCCCCGCGGGAGGAGAGCCCGCGAGGCCGGAGCCGGCCGAACTTCAGTCCTTCGTAAGTAGCAGCGCGGCTGCCAGCGGACCGCCACCCGATGTCGCCACCGCAACTCGGGGATCGCCTGCAATCTGCCGCTCACCGGCCTGTCCACGAAGCTGCGTCACTGCCTCGTGCGCAAAGCCGAAGCCGTGGAGGCGCCCTGCGCCAAGCTGTCCGCCCGCCGTGTTGAGCGGAAGCTGCCCGTCACGCGCGATCCGGGTGCCGCCTTCGATAAACTGGCCGCCTTCGCCTTTCTCGCAGAAGCCAAGCCCTTCCAGCCAGTTAATCGGCAGGAATGCGAAGCCGTCGTAGAACTGCGCGGTATCGACATCGGCGGGGGTATAGTCGGTGCGGGTCCAGAGGTCGCGGCCTGCATCGTAGGCGGCGGGCCATTCGACCTGGTCCCACGAATAGCGATCGACCGAGCCGGACATCGCGGCGATGCGGATCGGCTCGCACTTGATCTCGTCCAGCGCGTCGCCGGCCGAGACGATGATTACGGTGGAGGCATCGGAAAAACGGTCGCAGTCGTAAAGGCACAGGGGCGTGGAAATCATCCGCGCGTCCATGTACTTGTCGAGCGTCAACTCCTCCTTGGTGATCGCCCGGGCACGCGGGTTTAGCATCGCGTTCTTCGAACCGTTGACGGCGATCTGTCCCAGCTGCTCACGGGTAAGCCCATACTTGTGGACATGGCGCGCGGCGTACTGCGCGGTCCAGCAGGCCGCCGAAGTCGCCCAGAACGGACTGGTCCACTGCGAGGCGCCTGAGACAGTCTCCGAACGGGCGGGCATGTACTGCGCTGGATCGGCCATGCCGCCAGCCTCGTAAACGGTGCGGAAGCACAGGACATGGCGGCAGATGCCTTGCTTCACCGCCCATGCGGCCATGCCGATGGCGGAAAGCTGTGCGGGTTGCTCCAGACCGCCCATCTGCCACTTGGACTTGATGCCCAGAGCCTCGATGATCTCGTCCGTGCCCACCGGCGAGAAGGCGAGATAGCCGTGGCTCTTGCCGGGAAACGAGAAGACGCCGTCGATCTGGTCGAAGGTAAGGCCGGCCTCGGCAATGGCTTCCTTCGCGGCGTCCAAGGTCAGCAGCAGCGGATGGCGCGGCAGGCGCACGCCGACTTCGGACTGGCCGACGCCGGTGATGTAGGCTTCCTTGCTGGCCATCATGCGACCTTCTCGAACAGAGGGTAGAACACGCCGTCCTGTTCCTCGAACATGACTTTCACCGCGTCGCCGAACGCCACGGCATCGACCGGGCAGTTGACGATGTTGGTGGTGAGATAGACCCCCGGCACGCCGTCGAGCGCCACGCGGGCGATGACGAACGGCACTTCCAGCCCCTTGGCCCAAGGCTGGTGGTTGATCGTGAACGTGTCGATCACGCCGGTGCCTGCGACTGCATCGGGGGCAATGTTCTCCGACTGGCAGTGGCGGCAGATGAGGCGCGGCGGGTGGGTATATTGGCCGCAGTCGCCGCACTTCACGATGTTGAGGTGCCCTTGTGCGCCGCCGGTCCAGAAGGCGGTATTTTCCTGGTCCAGTCTGGGCCTTGGCCGCGGTGGGTTCATGTGTCGCTCTCCCGGTTCTCAGGGAGATCAGTCCGGTGCCGCGCGGTCTGCGTCAATATCGCCGAGGGACTCATCGCAGCGACGTTCGGGTATTACCTCGTCGGGCGGGTGGCGACATCGGCCATTTCCGATGCCCGAATGGACTTTCAGGCTGAAAGGAAACTCTCGATTTCTCCGGCGATCACGTCCGGGATTTCGAGGTTGAGCATATGGCCTGCGCCGGTGTGGTCGATGCAGGTAACCTGCTGGCCCATGGCCGCGATCACTTGCGCGATGAGGCGGAAATCCTCGGTGTCGCGTTCTCCGGTGAGGAGCAGCGCCGGGGTCGACAATCTCGAAAGGCGGTCGATGTCCGGGAGGGCGGGGCGCTGGTCGTCCTGCACCCATTGGCGGCCGTGATAAGCTGCGATCGAAGTTTGCATGGCGCGGCCTGCAGGGGTTTCGCGCAAGGTATCGAACAGCGGATGGCGCCACCACAAGTCGCGGGCCAGGGCGATGTCACCGGCGCGGGCAGCGCGGCCGATCGTCTTCCAGCGCTCGATCCAGTCGGTGGTCCATGACCAGCCGACCATTAGCGGACTGACGAGCACCAGCCGGCGTACCCGCTCGGGGTTATCGAGCGCGAAATTGAGGACGCTGGCCCCGCCTAGCGACATGCCGCACAAGTCAGCCTGCGGGATGTCCAGCGCGCTGAGCAGGGCGAGCAGGTCATCGGCGTGGGAGAAGGGCGTGCCGGGTTCTCCCTGCGATGCTCCGAAGCCGCGCAGGTCGTAGGCGATCAAAGGACGGTCCGCAGGAAGGGCGGCGATCAGCGGCTGCCAGTCCTGCCGGGAGCCGCCGAAGCCGTGGACGATAACCAGCGGCGTGCCGGCTCCCTTTCGCGCGGCGCCGGAAAGTACGGCGCTGCCAAGTTCGAAAGTGAAAGGTTCGAAATCCATCCGGGCAGGCTAGCGCCGGTTCCGGGTGAGTGGAAGCGCCGTCCCGGACGTGACCCGGGACGGCGTGATGTTCAGGCGGAGCCCATGTAGCGGCCGCCGTTGGTGCTGATCGTCTGGCCGGTCATGTAGCTGGCTTCCTCGGAGGCGAGGAACGCCGCCGCCGCCGCGATATCGGCGACCTGGCCCAGCCGGCCGACCGGGAGCGACGCGCCGTAGGCCTCAGCGTCGATGGGCGCACCGCGCAGCATCGGGGTGTCGATCGAGCCGGGAGGGATCATGTTGGCGGTGATGCCGGTCTTACCCAGTTCCAGCGCGAGCGCCTTGGTCAGGCCCAGCAGGCCGCCCTTGGAGGCGACATAATGGCTCTGCGCGAAGGAGCCCGACTGAGTCGAGGACGAAGTGATGTTGATGATGCGGCCCCACTGTGCGGCGAGCATGTCGGGCACGATCTCGCGGGTGACCAGCCACGGCCCCTTGAGGTTGATGCGGATGACCTTGTCGAACTCGTCTTCCGGGACATCCATGAAGGGCGTGAACGGGGCGATGCCGGCATTGTTCACCAGGATCGTGATGGGCCCCAGTTTCGCGCGGGTTTCGTCCGCAGCAGCCTTGATCGCGGCCTTGTCGGAACAATCGGCGACGATGGACAGCGCCTTGCCGCCGGCCGCTTCGATCAGCTTCACGGTTTCAGCGGCGCCTTCGGGGTTCAGATCCCAGACGGCGATGGCGGCCTTGTCCTCGGCCAGCCGCAGCGCGATGCCGCGGCCGATGCCGGAGCCCGCGCCGGTGATTACGGCAACCTTGCCTTCGAGCGAACGTGTCATGCGATTATCTCTCCCGGATTAAAATGCTGAACATGTGAACAGTATTCGGGCCGGGAGAGTCAAACCGCCTTGGCGATGAACGCTTACATCTGCTCCGCGAAGCTGCCGTAGCGGCCGCGGTGGAACAGCATCGGGTCGTCTTCGCGCACGGTTTCCATGCGCAGCACTTCGCCCAGCACGAACCAGTGATCGCCCGCTTCGGTGACCGAGTACATCTTGCACTCGATCGCCGCGATAGAGTCCTTGATGACCGGCAGGTCGTGGTCCGAGATCACGTATTCCACGCCGACGAACTTCGCCTCGCCCTTGGCGGAGACGGAGCGGCAGACGTGCTGCTGGTCTCTGCTCATGACGTTGACGCAGAAGCGCCCGGCCTTCTCGATCAGCGGCCACGAAGTGGAGGACTTGTCGGGGAAGAAACCGACCAGCGGCGGGTCGAGCGAAACCGAAGTGAAGCTGCCCACGACCATGCCGGCGGGCTTGCCTTCGTCCAGCGCGGTGATGACGCAGACGCCGGTGGGGTAGCTGCCCAGAACCTTGCGGAATTCTGCCGGATCGATCGTCGTCACACTCACGCGCTTACACCTTTTCCTGTTTCGCAATGTCGAGCCCGATCGGCATGTCCAAACAGACCCGCCATCGCGATATCGCCAGCCACTAGTGCCCGTTAGCCCTGTGCCCGGCAAGAGGGCACGGGTATTCATGAAGAATGGTCGGCGCGCGGTCATCGCGGCCAATCGCCGAGATAAAACATGCGACAGGCGTTGCATCGGAGGCTGTTCGAGTTGACGTTTTTGCAACATCGGAAGTTTAACCGCGCGCTTAAAAAACTTGCCTCTGCCTCCCCAAAGGTGCAGGGGACGAAGCTGTGGCGGATGGCCTAACGCGATATGCGAACGGCCACCCGGATGCCTGCTTACAGCGGGGTCGGCCTGGCCGGACACCTGCGCGCAATTAAGGGAAGATGCACAATGGCCACTGCTGAACTCATCGCCGAAACTCCCGTCGCCGCCGAAGTCGCTGCAATCGTCGCGCGCTCGCGCGCGGCTCAGGCGCAGATCGAAAATGCCACGCAGGAACAGGTCGACACCTGGATCCGCGGCATGGTTTACGCCGTCTGCAAGCCCGGCATGGACGAGGAAATCGCCCGCGAAACCGTCGAGGAAACCCAGCTCGGCAACTACGAGGGCAAGTTCAAGAAGATCTCGGTCAAGACCCGCGCCACCCTCTACGACATCATCGACGACAAGTCGGTGGGCATCATTGAGGAAGACGCGGCTCGCAACATCGTCAAGCTGGCAAAGCCGGTGGGCGTGATCGGCGCGCTCTCGCCTTCGACCAACCCGGAAGCGACCCCGGTCATCAAGGCGATCAGCGCGGTCAAGGGCCGCAACTCGATCATCGTCTGCCCGCACCCGCGCGCCAAGCTGATCAACGCCAAGATCTGCAACCTGATGCGCGACGCGCTGGTCAAGATGGGTGCGCCTGCCGACCTCGTGATCCCGATCGAGGTTCCCTCGGTCGAGAAGACCAACGAAGTGATGAAGCAGTGCGACCGCATTCTCGCCACCGGCGGCACGCCGATGGTGAAGGCGGCCTATTCGTCGGGCACTCCGGCGCTGGGCGTGGGCGTGGGTAACGCGGTCATCACCGTCGACGACACCGCCGACCTCGACGATGCCGCCACCAAGATTCTGCTCTCCAAGACGCTCGACTACGCAGCATCCTGCTCATCGGACAACTCGGTGGTCCTGCTCGACGCGATCTACGATGCCATGCTCGAAAAGCTCAAAGGCAAGGGCGGCTTCGTGATCGAGGGTGAGAACAAGACCAAGCTGCAGAACGCGATCTGGGAAGACGGCGAGCATATCAACGCCAAGGTCGTCGCCCAGTCGGCACAGTTCATCGCCGACTATGCCGGCTTCAAAATCCCCGAGAACACCGCGTTCTTCATCGTGCCGGAAACCGGCTACGGCGCGGACTACAAGTTCTCGGGCGAGAAGATGACCGTCACCATGGCGCTTTACCGTGCCAAGGACATCGAAGACGCGATCCGCCTGACCAACGCGATCCAGGGCTATCAAGGCCAGGGTCACTCCTGCGGTATCTACTCGACCAGCGATGCAAACATCATGAAGCTGGCCGAAGGCACCAAGACCAGCCGCGTGATGGTGAACCAGCCGCAGTCTGCCTCGAACTCGGGCAACCTGTGGAACGGCATGCGCCAGACCTTCTCGCTGGGCTGTGGTTCGTGGGGCGGCAACGGCACCAACAACAACGTCACCTGGCGCGATCTCATCAACGAGACCTGGGTGTCGAAGCCGCTCGCGCAGAACAAGGTGATCCCGTCGGACGCCGAACTGTTCGGCAAGGACATCATCGAGCTGGTCGGCTGATCTTTTCACGGCAACCGGATACGGGGTCGGAGCGTTTCTTCGGCCTTTATCCGGCTACCGTGAAATGGAGACGACCGATGAACCGCACACTTCCTCTTGTCGCTGTAACCGCCGCGCTGGCTTTGGCGGCCTGCTCGAAGGAGCCGGCGGCGCCTGCTTCGCAACCGGCCGCGGCGCAGACGGAGGAAGTGTTCCAGGAAGAGCCGGTCTCGCCCAGCGAAGCCGCTGAACCTGCGGCTAGCACCGCGTCGGTGGACGAAATCCCGCAGACCGCGCGAGGCCGCTGGGGCCTGGTTCCGGCGGACTGCACCAGCACCAAGGGCGATGCCAAGGGGTTGCTGGAAGTGTCGGCAGACCAGCTCAAGTTCTACGAATCGGTGGCTAAGCTGGGCACTATCAAGGAGGCGGGCGAAAGCCGCATCCGGGCCACGTTCGCCTATACCGGCGAAGGGCAGAGCTGGAACCAGGACGTCGTCCTCGATGCGCAGGACGATGGCAAGACGCTTATCCGCCGCGACTACGGCAAGGACGCCATGCCCGGGCCGCTGAAATACACCCGCTGCACGTGACGACGTCACGGCAGGTACACACACAGGGGCAGAGATGACCGAACAATTTGGGCTGACCGAGGACCAGATCGCGATCCAGGAGACCGCGCAAAAGTTCACCGCCGACCGCATCACGCCCTTCGCGGCCGAGTGGGACGAGAAGCACCACTATCCGGTCGATGTGTGGAAGGCTGCCGGCGAACTGGGCTTCGGCGGCATCTATGTGTCCGAGGAAGGCGGCGGCATCGGCCTGGGCCGGCTCGACGCGGCGCTCATCATGGAAGCGATGGCCTACGGCTGCCCGGCCACCAGCGCCTATATCTCGATCCACAACATGGGCGCCTGGATGATCGACACGTTCGGCGACCAGCAGCTCAAGGACCGCTACCTCCCCGAACTGGTGACGATGGAGAAGATCGCCTCCTACGCCCTCACCGAACCGGGTTCGGGATCGGACGCGGCGGCGCTGAAAACTTCGGCGCGGCTGGACGGCGATCACTACGTCCTGAACGGCACCAAGCAGTTCATCTCGGGCGGCGGCGTCAACGACGTTTACGTGGTGATGGCCCGTACCGGCGATCACAAGTCGCGCGGGATTTCCTGCTTCGTGGTCGACAAGGGCACGCCGGGCATGAGCTTCGGCGCGCCCGAGAAGAAGCTGGGTTGGAACTCCTCGCCCACCGCTCAGGTCGTGTTCGAGGACTGCCGCGTGCCGGCAGAAAACCGCGTCGGCGCCGAGGGGGACGGCTTCAAGTTCGCGATGGCCGGGCTGGACGGCGGGCGCATCAACATCGGCGCCTGCTCTCTGGGCGGCGCACAGCGCTGCCTCGACGAGGCGATCCAGTATTCCAAGGATCGCAAGCAGTTCGACCAGCCCATCGCCGAGTTCCAGAACACCCAGTTCCGCCTCGCCGAAATGGCAACCGAACTGGAAGCCGCTCGCGCGCTGCTTTACATGGCCGCCGCGAAAGTCACTGCTGGGTCACCGGACAAGACGCGCTTTGCCGCCATGGCCAAGCTGCTCGCCAGCGACACCGGCTCCTCAGTGGTGGACCGCGCGCTGCAGATCTTCGGTGGGTATGGCTACCTCAAGGACTATCCGATCGAGCGCTTCTGGCGCGACCTGCGCGTCCACCGCATCCTCGAAGGCACCAACGAGGTCATGCGCATGATTATCGGCCGCGACCTGCTCAAGTAAATTAGGGGGCTTCATGACCGACGAATTGCTGACCCGGCGCGAAGGCGCCCTCGGCGTGATCGCGCTGAACCGGCCCAAGGCCATCCATGCGCTTACACAGGGCATGTGCACCGCGATGAGCGCGGCGCTGACCGAGTGGGAAAACGATCCCGCCGTCAAGGCCGTAACCATCGAACACGCCGAAGGACGCGGCTTCTGCTCTGGCGGCGACATCAACCTGCTGCGCCAGTCGGCACTCACTGACGGGGGAGAAGCGGGCCGCCGCTTCTTCTTCGACGAGTATCAGCTCAACCACCAGCTGTTCACTTATGCCAAGCCCGTGGTCGCGTTCATGGACGGGATCACGATGGGCGGCGGCGTCGGCATATCGCAGCCCGCGCAGTTCCGCGTCGCTACCGAGAACACCCGCTTCGCCATGCCCGAAACCGGCATCGGCCTGTTCCCGGACGTGGGCGGCGGCTGGTATCTGTCGCGCCTCGACGGTCGTGTGGGCCAGTTCATGGCGCTCACCGGCGCGCGGCTCGACGGGGCGGAATGCCTCTGGGCAGGCCTGGCCACCCACTACCTTCCCGCCGAGGCACTGCCCGAAGCCAAGGCGCGTATCGCTGCCGGTGAAGACATCGCCGCCGTCCTTGCGTCGCTGGCGGTCACCCCGCCCGAGCCGAAAATCGCAGCCCATGCCGGCGACATCCGCAAGCATTTCGCCTTCGATACGCTGGAGCAGGTTCTGGCCTCGCTCGAAAGCGATGCCAATGAAGACGGGGGCGAGTGGGCGGCAAAGGAACTCACCACCCTGCGCAGCAAGAGCCCGCAGGCCTGCAAGGTTTCGCTGCGCCAGCTCGAAACTTCGCTGGGGCTTGAGACCTTCGCGCAGAACATGACGATGGAATACCGCCTGGGCGGCCGCGTCCTCGTTCTGCCCGACTTCGCCGAAGGCGTGCGCGCGGTGATCGTCGATAAGGACCAGAACCCCCAATGGAACCCGGTCACCCCCGAAGGCGTGACCGAAGAGATGCTGGACGCGATCTTCGCGCCCCTTGCCCCTGAAGAGGAATGGAAGCCGCTATGAGCACATACGAAACGATCCTCGTCGAGCAGCAGGGCGGTGTCACCGTCATCACCCTGAACCGTCCGCAGGCGCTCAATGCGCTGAACTCGCAGGTTCTGAGCGACCTGATCGCAGCCTTCGCCGCCTTCGAGGCCGACAAGTCGCAGGGCTGCGCGGTTCTCACCGGCTCAGGCGAAAAGGCCTTTGCTGCCGGCGCCGACATCAAGGAAATGGCCGACAAGCCGAGCGCACAGTTCTATTCCGACGATTTCTTCGCCGGCTGGACCAGCCAGCTCGTCAAGACCACCCGCAAGCCCTGGATCGCTGCCGTCAATGGCTTCGCACTGGGCGGCGGCTGCGAACTGGCGATGATGGCGGATTTCATTATCGCGTCTGACAACGCGAAGTTTGGCCAGCCCGAAATCAAGCTGGGCGTCGCTCCCGGCATGGGCGGTTCGCAGCGCCTGACCCGCGCGGTCGGCAAGTCCAAGGCGATGGACATGTGCCTGACCGGCCGGATGATGGACGCCGCCGAAGCAGAGCGTTCGGGCCTCGTCAGCCAGGTCGTACCGCTCGCGTCGCTGTTGGAAACCGCGCTGAGATCGGCCACCGCCATCGCCGGGATGCCGCCGTTGGCCGCGATGATGAACAAGGAAATGGTCAACCTCGCCTTCGAGACCACGCTGGACACCGGCCTGGTGCTGGAACGCCGCATGTTCCAGGTGCTGACCGCCACCGAGGACAAGGTCGAAGGCATGACCGCCTTTGTCGAAAAGCGCCCCGGCGTCTGGAAGGGAAAGTAATCTCATGAAGATCGCATTCATCGGCCTTGGCAACATGGGCGGCGGCATGGCCGCAAATCTCGTCAAGGCAGGCCATGAGGTTCAGGCTTTCGACCTTTCGCCCGACGCACTGGCCAAGGCCGCCGAGAACGGCTGCGCCACCTTCACCGCCGTTCCCGACGCTGTCGCCGGCGTGGACGCGGTCGTCACGATGCTGCCCAACGGCGGCATCGTAAAAGCGGTCTACACTGCCGACGTGATCGGCAAGGCTCCGGCGGGCGCGCTGTTCCTCGATTGCTCGACGATTGATCTCGCCACCGCGCGCGAAGTTGCCGAACTGGCGGTCGCAGAGGGTTACGAGATGGTCGACGCGCCGGTTTCTGGCGGCATCGCGGCGGCCAATGGTGGCACGCTCACCTTCATGGTCGGCGGCGAAGATGCTGCCTTCGAGAAGGCCAAGGCCGTGCTCGATCCGATGGCCAAGGCGGTCATCCATGCTGGTGAGATCGGCGCGGGCCAGGTCGCCAAGATGTGCAACAACATGCTGCTGGCGATCCACATGATCGGCACCTGCGAGGCTCTGGCGCTGGCTGAGAAAGCGGGCCTCGATCCGCAGAAGTTCTATGAGATCAGCTCGAAATCGACCGGCTACTGCTGGTCGCTGAACGATTACACCCCGGCTCCGGGCGTGGGTGCGGCGAGCCCCGCGGACAACGACTATGCGGGCGGTTTCGCCTCGGCGCTGATGCTGAAGGATCTGCGTCTGGCTATGGCGGGTGCAGGCACGGCCGGCGCCACGGTGCCGCTGGGCGAGCATGCGACGAAAATCTACGAACAGTTCGTCGAAGCTGGAAACGGCGGCAAGGACTTCGGCGCGATCTTCACGACGCTGTAAGGTTAAATTCCTCCCCGTCGCGCGGCGATGGGGAGGAACTTTCGGCGTCGCGCCGTTCCCGCTCGAATGCGGGTACTTTCATACCCTTGGTGCGGCTGGTCAGGTGATATTGCCGGCACAGCCCGCAGCGATAGGGGCGTAGCGGGAAGGGCGCTTTCGCGGCGACTTCCAGTGCGGCGTCCTCACTCGCATAACGCGCCTTGCGCTGGCAGATGCCGGGGCGCGTGCGCATGTCAGCCGAGCAGCTTCGGTCCCAGCAGCGTCAGAATCTTCACGTCGATGGCATAGCCCTCGGCGCGCCAGTCCTTCAACGCCTGCTCGATCCCGGCGAGGGGAACGCGGTGGACCACGATATCTTCGCCCTCCACACCGCCGCCTTCAGCCACTTTCGTCAGCCCGTGCGCGCGGAACAAGGTGAAACTTTCGCTGACCATGCCGGGGGAGGAAAAGAACTCGCCCACCTTTTCCATTGTCCCGGCGTGGTAGCCGGTTTCTTCCTCCAGCTCGCGGGCAGCGGCGATGGCAGCGTCTTCGTCGGCGTTGTTGTCATCGTCGCCGACGAGGCCGGCGGGCAGTTCGATGCAGCGCTTGCCCAGCGGTACGCGAAACTGGTCGACGAGGATCACGTGGTCTTCCGCGTCGACGGCCAGGATTACTGCGGCGCGGATGCCGCGTGCGCGGCTCACGTATTCCCAGCGGCCCTGACGCCTGGCGGTGATGAAGCGGCCTTCCCACATTGTTTCCACGGGCAGGTCTGCGTCGTGGTGGCCCGAAGGCGCGTGGATTTGCGAGGTCATACTTCGATCAGCCTGTCGGGAAGTTCGTTGACGTCGCCCGGCAGGCGGGGGACGTGGGTGGCAAGCACGGGGGCGACCTTGCCGATGGCCGCGATCATCGCATCGGCGGTCCGGCCTTCGCGCAGTTCGGCAAGCAGGGCGTGCATCGCCTCGGCCCAGACGCCTGGCTCTACCTTCCCGGCGATCGCCTCGTCGGCGACGATCTCGGCCCGGTGTTCGCGCATCGAGATGTAGATGAGAATGCCGGTGCGCCCCATGGTGCGCTGTTCGGTGCCGATGCGGAAGGCGCGCAGGGCTCGGTCGTGAACGCGCATGGTGCGGATCGGCGCAGGGATCATCCAGAACTTGAGCGGCTGCCATAGCTGGAGCAGCAACATGCCTGCGAACTTGAGGCTGGCCACGCCGAGCGCCAGCGAGAGGATCATGCGCGGCGTCCATTCGTGCCCCCAGTCGGCGATGAGCCGCTCGTAGAGGGTCATGTAGAATTCAGGCGCGATGGCCAGCACGCCGAGCGCCAGGAATGCCACCAGCGCCGCCCAGGCCAGCGCCACGTCTGTATAGCCGTCGGAACGATCGGCGAGGATCGTCACGATCTCGCCGGAACTGAGCAGTTCGCCTTCGGCCACGGCGGCGCGGATGCGTTCGTGGTCCTCGTCGGACAAATATTGGGGACGTGCCATGACTTACCAGCTCCCGCTCGAACCGCCGCCGCCGAAATCGCCGCCACCGCCGCCGAATCCTCCGCCGCCCCAGTCGCTGCCGCCGCCTCCGCCCCAACCACTGCCGGAACCGCCGCCGAGACCGCCGGGAAGCCAGACGATCGGGCCGCCGAAACCGCTGCGCCTGCGTCCACCGCCGCCAGTCGCCGCGCGCATGATCGGCACGACGAAGAAAAAGATGACGACGAGGATGAAGATCACCGTACCGGGCGACAGGTCATCGCCTGCATCGGCGCGCTGCTTGTCGGCCTGAGCGGCGATTTTCTGTGCTTCTTCGGGGGGTAGGGTGAGCTGCCTGATGATCGCGTCGGTGCCTGCCGCGATGCCGCCGGGCATGTCGCCCGCCTTGAAGCGAGGCAGGATCTGGTTGTTGATGATGAGGAAGCTCATGCCGTCGGTCAACACCGGCTCAAGGCCGTAACCGACCTCGATGCGCACTTTGCGCTCGGTGGGAGCGACGATCAGGATCGTGCCGTTATTGTCGCCCTTCTGGCCGATTTTCCAGTGCCGGCCGAGTTGGTAGCCGTAGTCGGAAATCTCGTACCCGCCCAGGCTGGGCAGGGTCACTACGACCAACTGGCGGCGGGACTGTGTTTCCAGCGCCGCCAGCTTTTGCGTCAGCTGCGCTTCCTCGGCCGCCGGGATCACGTTCGCCGCATCGACGACGCGCCCGGTCAGTTTGGGAAACTGGGGGCCGGCAGCCTGCGCAAACGCCGGCGCGCCTGCAAGCAGGGTGCACAGGGCCAGCAATGCGGCCGTCAGGGCGGCCCGGAAGCGCGTCACCGGATCAGAGCTTGCCCTGGAGTTCCGGGGCCTTTTCGGCGCCGGGCGTAACCGACTTGTACGGCACCAGCGGATCGGCACCGCGCAGGCGTGCGCCGATCATCGAGGGGAAGGTGCGTACTTCGGTGTTATAATCCTGCACCGCCGCGTTATAATCGCGGATCGTGATGCGGATGCGGTTTTCCTGGCCCTCAAGCTGGCTCTGGAGCATCTGGTAGTTGGCGTTGGATTTGACGTCCGGGTACGCCTCCACGCTGGCGATCAAGCGGCCGATGCCGGCACCCAGTTGGGCCTGAGCCTGCTGGAACTGCTCCATCTTGGCGGGGTCGCCCAGATCGTCGCCGCTCACCTGGATCGAGGTGGCCTTGGCGCGCGCTTCGGTTACGCCCACGAGGATGCCCTTCTCCTGCTCGGCCGCGCCCTTGGCGACGGCGGCGAGGTTGGGGACCAGGTTGGCGCGTTCCTGGAAAGCGGCCTCGACGTCGGCCCACTTGGCCTTTGCCGCTTCCTGCTTCGTCGGAACCGAGTTGAAACCGCAGGCGGCGAGCGACAGAGCCGCTGCAAGTGCCAGTACGGTGCGCCCGCGGCGGGCGGCGTTGGAAAGCGACATCGGCGTTATTCCTCCACTGAACCGTCGGCGCTGCCGGCGGCTTCCACGAGCGATAGATAGCGATGCCCCATGACGGATCAAGCGCGGCTATCATGGTACGTGGAAACCGACAGGGTTAACAATCGTTTGAGGGGCGGGCAGGAGTGTGTCAAAATGCACACCTCCCCCTCCCCATCGCCGAAACAGGGACTCAAGCGAATGGCAATATTCGACGAATTCAAGAAGTTCATCTCACGCGGCAGCGTGCTCGACCTCGCGGTCGGTGTGATGATCGGTGCGGCTTTCGGCAAGATCGTAAGCTCACTCACGGAAAACGTCATCATGCCCGTCATCGGCTGGGCCTTCGGTGACATCGACTTCTCGAACTATTTCATCCAGCTGGGCGAAGTGCCGGCAGGCTATGCCGGCAACGTAGGCGATTATGCCGCGCTGAAAGCCGCAGGCGTGGCCATGATCGGCTACGGTGAGTTCATCACCCAGATCGTGAACTTCCTCATCATCGCGATGGTGCTGTTCCTGCTGGTGCGCTCGATCAACAAGATGGTCGAATCGGTGAAGAAGGAACAGGCCGAGGCGGAAGCTACGGCCGCAGCCGACACGCCGACCGATCCGCAGCTCGATGCGCTCAAGGAAATCCTCGCGGAACTGCGCAAGGACAGGGTGTAAGCGCAGGCGGGGCGCGGCGTCGGCACAGGTCGACGCTGCGCTCCTTCACGCGGTCACTTCACATTCAGGATCAAGGCCCTATATGGGCAAGTGCCGGCTTAGGCCGGATATGATGATAAATTGTTACGTACAATAGATGCAGCGGACCCGGGGGCGGTACCCGGCGGCTCCACCATCACCCGTTCCGAAAGGAACAACCCCGTTGTCGCGGGGGTGATGACGGGGCCGAACTAGGATCGACGTGTGTTGAAAAGCGTAGTTTTCATTCGGGCTGAGTAACCCGTTCAAGGCTCAAAACTCATAAGTGCCAACGACAACGACGCACTTGCTCTCGCAGCGTAATTCTAGGGGC
>Ga0308165_1002230_pt1 | contig 23966 bp, 24 predicted proteins | sample PhyWR2_FD_201032 | JGI IMG/M metagenome (GOLD analysis project Ga0308165, IMG submission 201032) | Phyllosphere microbial communities from UC Gill Tract Community Farm, Albany, California, United States - DLSLW.R2 | ecosystem: Host-associated > Plants > Phyllosphere > Unclassified | place: USA... | reverse complement strand
ATTCCATGATGTTCACGCCGCGCTGACCCAGCGCCGGACCGATCGGCGGCGACGGGTTGGCCTTGCCGGCCGGAACCTGCAGCTTGATGTAACCTGTAATCTTCTTGGCCATGAGGCCGCTCCTTTTTCACACTGTCGCGCGCCCGAAAGCCGGGAACGCTCATGCCTAGCGGTTATGACGGGCGAACGAGCCGCCCTCCCGCAAGGGAATCGCACCGGCACAAAGCCGATCCGAAGGGGGCGCCCCTAAACGAAACGCCGCCAAAAGGAAAGAGCGTTCAGGCGGGGCTGGCACCGCGCACCGATTTCCCCGTGGACCGGCGCTCCCATCCCGCCCGGATCGCCCGGCGTGCGGGCACTTCGAAGCAGCGATAGGTGATGTCGCTCAGGGCCAGGACGATAGCCGCATAGGCTAGCGTGATCGTGCTGGCCTGCCATCCCGCGCCTGCCGAATGCAGCAAAGGGATGGCTCCGATCAGAACCGGGAAATGGATCAAGTATACTGCATAGCTGCGGTCACCCAGCCACAGGAACAGGCGGCCGCCCAGCATCCGCGTCCGCAGGGACAGACAAAGTACCGACGGCCACGCCAACAAGCTGATCGGAGGCAACGAACTAGCTTTGCCCATGTCGATGCTCAGGCCGGCGATCAAGACGACCGCAAACACTGCTGTAGGCACCCTCGCCAGTCCAGCGCGGCATCGCCACAGCACCTGGCCGGTGAAGAAGCCAAGCAGACCGCGCGGAACGCTGTCACCGGCCCAGGGCCCACCCGGCCGCCCTTGCACGGCAAAGTGGACGAGCGCGACGAGGATCGCGGCAACCGTTACGGCACGCAGGATTTTGTCGCCCCGCACCGCACCCAACACGAACACCGCATAGCAGACCACCTCGACCGAAATCGACCAGCTTGGCCCGTTGAACGTATGCGTCACAGGCTCAACAAACGCCTGCATCATGAAGATATGCGCGGCGAAAGCATACCAGGTGTTGTCGGTCGCACCGGCGAACAACCAGGCGCAGGCCAGCAGGGTCATGAGATGCAGTGGATAGAGACGGGCCAGCCGCGCCACCGCAAAATCACCGATCCGCCCACGCTGCAGCGGCTCGCCCTGAAGATATACATGCGCGAAAATGTAACCCGAGATCAGGAAGAAGAGGTCGACGAACGTCCAGCCCCAGTTGCGCAGCCACAGCACAGCGCCGGGCACGTGCTCCATGATCCCGGGATCGAATTCGAGCAGTGGGTGATAGAAAAACGCGACCCCGCAAGCCGCAATGCCGCGCAAACCGTCGAGCCTGTCCAGTCGTCTTCCCACCATATCGCGCAGCATGGGCCATAGTGGTTAATTCAACGTTTTCGGCCCTGAAATACAAGACACCCCGCAAGCGCGCAGCTGCGGGGTGTCTTGTATTTCAAGAACGGCATGAGCAAGCCCACACCGACCGGATAAGGTTACTTGCTGAGTTCGACGTGCTCGAATTCAAGTTCGACCGGCGTGGCGCGACCGAAGATCGATACCGCGACCTTGACGCGGTTCTTGTCGAAGTCGAGTTCTTCCACGATGCCGTTGAAGCTGGCGAAGGGACCATCGAGGACCTTCACCGAATCACCGATCTCGTAGTCGATGCTGATCGTCTTCTTCGGTGCGGCGGCGGCGAGTTCGGCAGCGCCGAAGTAGCGCTTGGCCTCGTTCTCGCTGATCGCCTGCGGCTTGCCGCTGGAACCGAGGAACCCGGTCACCTTGGGGGTGTTCTTCACAAGGTGATAGACGTCGTCGCTAAGATGCAGCTTGGCAAGGACGTAGCCGGGCATGGTCTTGCGCTCGACCTGTACCTTCTTGCCGCGCTTGACTTCGGTGATCGTCTCGGCGGGAACCTGCACGTCCTCGACGAGCTGCGAGAGGCCCATCCGCTCGGCTTCCGAGAGGATGGATTCCTTCACCTTGTTCTCGAAGCCGGAATAAGCGTGGATGATGTACCAGCGGGCCATGGTTGTCTCTTCGTGTCCTAAATCGCGATCACAGGGCCGACAGCAGCGAGCTGACGATCCAACCGAACAGCGCGTCGATACCCAGGAAGAACACAGCGAGAAGCACCGTCATGATGCCGACGAAGATCGCCGTCGTCACCGTCTCCTGGCGCGAGGGCCAATGGATCTTGCGCGCTTCCGCCTGGACCTGGCGCATGAATTCGCCGGGAGTAGTCTTGGCCATCTTACGTCGCTCTCTCGTGTCACTTGCCTGATGCCCGGCGATATGCCGGGCGCGGAAAAATGTCTCGTGTCTTCCGGCTAGGGGCCATCGCCGCCCCGGCCGGGGCCGGGAGGGGCTAGTGAGGTCCGCTTGTCGGAAGGAAACGGGGACTTAGCTTCCGTCTGCCGGATTTGCAAGGTCCACCGCGTTCGGAAGCCGCGCAAGGAACGAGTTTGGCGTCGCATAGACGATCCGCGCGCCCTCTGGCACCGCTACCGGCTTCTTCGTACCGATGAACCAGAGGTAGTCGGCATGGCGCGCAGGCTTGAACTTGCGCAGGTCGATCCGCTGGCTCGGCGAGTAGAGAATCCGCTGCGTGGGATCGTTGAAGCGATAGCGCGTCTCACGCATGGAAAGCATGTGGACGTCGGGCAGCGCGAAGTTGGAATTCTCCATCGCGCTGCGCCGCACGACCGCGAAACTGCCGAAATGCTCGAACGGGCCGAACAGCCACTGGGTACGCGGGATCGCCACCGCCGTCGCCACGCGTGAGCCTTCGGGCACGTGGTCGAGCGCGCCGATCAGCTGCTTTGCGGTCTGCCCGTCCTGGAACCAGACCACGCTGGTCACGGCAATGCGGACGCTGAACAGCAGCCCTGCAAGCGCCAGCCCCCAGCGCGGCACCGGCCAGTCGATGGCCATGCAGGCAACCATCAATGCGGCGGTGCTGAGACGGTAATCGGCATAGTCGCCGCCGAAAATCTGGCGCGGCACGATCAGCGTGAGGATCAGCAGAATCAACGCCGCCCAACCCACCCGGCCGTCGAAACGGCGGATCACAAGGGCTGCAGCCACCACCGCCAACACCAGACACAGACTGGTGATGTCCAGCACCTGATCGTAGCTGCGCATCGATTTATAGAGAATGCCCCACTTGTATTCGAGCACACCCCAGCGCCCGTAAGACATCTTGCCGTTGGCGCCCATGCCCAGCAGCATCGGCAGCAGCGGGAAGATCAGCGGCCAGGGCTTGAGGAACGGGCGCCAGTCCAGCCAGCTTTGCCGGCGCGACCATTCGTAACCGAACATCAGCACGCCCATCACGCCCCAGCCCGATACGTGGCAGATCCACACCACGAAGCTGACAGGTATCATCACCGCCCACCGCCAGCGCCAGCCCTCCAGCCGCACCCAGCCGGCGAACGCGAACAGCGCGAAGGCCAGCGAAAGCGAATAGTTGAGGAAGCCCATCAGCAGCGAAGGCGACCAGATCATCGCGAAGGCAAGGATCGCACCCACCCCGATTCGCTTCCTGAGGCTCCATTCCACCGCCATGATCGCCATCCCGCTGAGGAACGGGATCATCGCGACGATGAAACGCCCCGCCTCTTCCAGCCCAAGCAGCGGGGTGAGCGGCACCATCAGCAGTTCGGCGCCGAGGTTTCCGGTCAATTCCCATTTGAACAGGAAATAGCGCGTCAGGAACGGATCGTGCCCATGGTCGAGCATGATCTTGTACCCGGCAAGGTGCGAGGGATAATCGGTCATCTGCGGGGTCCAGGCCAGCAGAACCGGCAGCATCGCCAGGCAGGACAGCACGAAGCCCATCCACACCGCCTCGTGGCGGGTGCGGCGGTAGCTGTCGCTTACCACCCCGGCTTCGGGCGCGGCCGTTCCGGCCAGTTGCGTTTCAGGATGCGCGCTGGCGTGCATGTGAGACTGGATCTTTCCCCGCTGTACCCAACCCGGCAGCCGCGGCGCCAAGGCATGGGCCACGTCCGAATCGGCGGACGCGTTCTCCTAGTCCTCGCGGTGCAATAGGCAAGGGAATGCAACGCTATCGTGCGCCGCGCCCCGTCGCAATATGCCGCAGACCCCGTGTTGCGCCGGAGCCCGAACGGGGCGTTCCCCGAGGGGAATATTATCACGATGTTTGGAAAGATGCTGGCAGGAGTGCACGGACTCGAACCGTGGGCCCTCGGTTTTGGAGACCGATGCTCTACCAACTGAGCTACACTCCTGCGGGCGGGCTGGCCTCTAGATCGACCTGCCGGGGATTACAAGCGATGATTGTGACGGAAAGCCGGTTTGCACCTTCGGCTACCTCGCAGTACGCCAAATATACCCTTTCGGCATATCGATTCCCCTCCTCCGCCGCGATCTGCTAGGGCGGGGACGTGCACGCGCCCCGATCCACTCCGATCATTGAGCCCGAACTGCTCATGCTCGCCTATCGCAGCGGGATTTTCCCGATGTCGGACAGCCGCGACGACCCGGAAATCTTTTGGATAGAGCCGCGCCTGCGGGCGATCCTCCCGCTGGAAGCGCTGCGCGTATCCCACTCGCTGGCGCGCACCTTGCGCCGTGGACGCTTCACGGTGACCTGCAACGAGGCGTTTTCCAAAGTTATGGACGCCTGTGCCGCGCCGCGCCGGGTCAAGCCCGAGCACGAGGACACCGAGGATGGCGGCAGCTGGATCAGCGAGCGCATCCAGGCCAGCTACGAAAACCTGCATTTCCTGGGCCATGCCCACTCGATCGAGGTCTGGCAGGAAGGCCGGCAAGGGCGCGAACTGGTCGGCGGACTCTACGGCGTCGGCTTCGACCGGGTGTTCTGCGGCGAATCGATGTTCTCACGGGTGAGCGATTCGTCGAAAGTAGCGCTGGCCTGGCTTGTCGCGGCTCTGCGGCGCGGCGGCGCCAGCCTGCTGGACTGCCAGTTCATGACCCCTCACCTCGCCTCGTTGGGCGCCGTGGAAATGCCGCAGAAGCAATATCTGGCCCTGCTCCAGAAAGCGCAGGTCGGGCACGCATCAGAGCGAGGCGATCACTGGATGACGGGTTCTTCGACCGGCTCAGGTTCGGCGGGAGCCGGTGTTGCGGTGGGGGACGCGCTTGCTGCCGGCGATGGCGTGCTGGCACTGCCCGACGCCTTTTTGGCGCTGCTGGACGATGCGGCGTCCTGCGGGCTCGCCTCTTCGCCCGGGAAGCTCATCGCGCAGGCTTTCACCCAGACGTCGTAGATCGGATGTTCCACGACGTTGAGCGACGGTGCATTCTTGAACAGCCAGCCCGAGAAAACCTTGTGCCAAGCCAGTTTCTCAGCCGTGGTGCGCCGTTCCTCGACGAAGACCTGAACGAAGGCGCCTTCTTCCTGCGGCCGCTCCCAGGGAAGCGACTTCTCGCAAGTGGCCACCTTGACGACCAGATTGCCCAGGCGCCGCGATTCGCCCGGCTTCATCACCAGGTCCTGGGTCAGGTTGTTACGCTTGTTGAGGACGCCGATCGTGACCACGCGGTCCTTGTTGGGCGTACCGATCTGAGCGCCGCGAGCCGCTTGCGCAGGCCCGGCCTGCATCCCGGCGATAGCGTCGGGAACGCCGGTGTCCTGCGCTTCGGGCGCGGGTTCACCGCTACCGCAGCCCGCTAGGACCGACAGCAGCGAGATCGCGACAAGACCCTTCACCCGAATCACAGCCCTCGCCCTCAGGCGTCCGGGGACCAGGCTTCGTAGTCGCCGGTGGCGGCAGCGCGGCGGCCACCACGCTCCAGCGCGCCCTGCGGACGGTAGGCCGAAACGGTGCCGGTGGCGTTGGGGGTATAGTCCACTTCCCAGATGCGCGGCGCCGGCAGATGGCTTTCGGGCACGCCGTCATAGGAGTGGTGCAGCCAGCCGTGCCATTCGGAAGGGACGTTGCTGGCATCGTTGGCGCCGACGTAGATCACCCAGCGGCGCTCATAGCCCTCGGTCGTCCTGACCTTGGCGTTCTTGGAACGAAAATACTTGTTCCCTTGCGCGTCGGTGCCGACTTGCTCGCCGTTACGCGCGCTCCAGAGCGAGGTGCCGATGGTGGCGCCGTCCCACCAGGTGAAGATATTGGACAGGATTCCCATGAGCCGCGCGTTAGCCTCTCTGCCCCCCCTAAGGCAAGCGCATTGAGGCGTCTTCCGGCGCGAACTGCGCTTATCCGCTTGCAGTGCAACGATTCTCGTCCGCACCGAGAAACCGCACGCAGGAATACGCCGGACGAGGCTTGCGCAGACGCCCTTGCGATACATAGCGCCAAGCCCAGAAACGCGGCCATTTTGGAGGCAGCCGGACTGGACAGCGGGGCCAACATGAGTCAGGCTTCAACTTGGGCAATGCCGGGCAAACATCAACGGGTTTTGCGGCACTCGTGCCGGTGGGGGAATATTCGTCATGCGCCATCTGTTCGCCGCGATAGCCTGTCTGCTCGCCAGCCTCATGGCCCCGGCTGCCGGCGCAGCCCCTGCGCCGCTGCCGCATCTTGGCACCGATGCGCAGCGGACCTCGGTGTCGGGCCTGTCCTCGGGCGGTTTCATGGCGGTGCAGTATGCCGCCGCCTTTTCGAAAAGCACCATCGGCGCGGGGATTGTCGCAGGCGGACCTTATGGCTGCGGGGTGCTCGGCGCAGTGGACGCCCTCGCCTGCATGGTCGGTTCCGGGCTTTCGCCTGCAGGCTCCTACTCGCTGGCGCTCAATTATCAGGCTTTCGGGTTGATTGATCCACTGTCCAACACCGCCCGCCAGCGGATCTATCTTTTCCACGGCACGGCCGACACCACGGTTTCGGCCGCGACTATGGCAGCGCTGCGCCAGTTCTACCTCGACCTGAAAGTGCCTGAGGCGAACATCGCCTATGTCTCGGCCATGGGCGCGAACCACGCCTTCATTTCGGATGAGACCGGCAACGGCTGCAAAGTGCTGGCCGCCCCGTTCATCAACAAGTGCAAGCAGGGCCGCCGCCTATACGATCAGCCCGCCGCCATCCTGAAACAAATCTTCGGCGACCCGCCAGCAGTGCGCGATCAGCTTGCAGGCGATCCGATCGCTTTCAATCAGTCGCGGTTCCGCGCGCCGCTGTCGAGCCTCGACGATACGGGTTATCTCTATGTGCCCGCCCGCTGCCGCGAGGCCGCCGCGCATTGTCCGGTCCACGTCGTGTTCCACGGCTGCGAACAAGGCGCGGGAACCGTGGGAGACGCGGTGTACCGCCAGCTTGGCTATAACGGCTGGGCCGAAATCTACGGCCTCGTCATGCTGTACCCGCAAGTGGCGAAAAGCCAGTTGATGCCGATGAACCCCAACGGCTGCTGGGACTGGTGGGGCTACGACGAAAAGGGGCCCGGCACGTTCCTGACGCGCTACGGCGCCCAGCTTTCCGCCGTCAATGCGATGGTTGCCGAACTGGCCAAGCCTGCCGACTAGCAGGCCCGGGGTCCGGCAGGCGCCTTACCAGCTGACCTTGTCGCCCGCCTTGATACCCAGCTGCGCGGCGCGCCCGCCGTTGAGTTCGAGCACGCCCGAAGTCACGCCGTCTGCCGGCAGCGGCGTTTCATCATAAGGCACCGCGTTCGCCGCAATGTTCAGAATGCGGTGATCGGTCCCAATGAATATAATGTCGAGCGGGATCACCGTGTTGCGCATCCAGAAGGCCGCGCGGCGCGGCGGGTCGTTGACGAAGATCATGCCCTCGTCCGCGCCCATCTGCGTGCGGAACATCAGGCCCTTGGCCTGTTCCTGCGCGGTGGTGGCGACTTCCACCTTGAAGGCGTGGGCGCCGCTCTGCGACTTCACCTTCAGGGGAATGATCCGCAGGCCTGATTCCGGGTGAACCGCCGCCTGCGTGGCCGCTGGCTTGGCATCGGCGTCCGCGCCGCCCTGCGAACAGGCGGCAAAGGCGAAAAGGAAGGCTGCGGCAAAAGTGCTGCGTGTCAGGCGCATTCAATCGTCTCCGAATTCCGACTCGCCCCACTCTTCGAGCGCGTCGGCATCGTCGCTCTCGACGATCCGGCGCGCGATGTCGAGCGGGTGCCCGGCCCGCAGCATGGCCGCGAGTTGTTTGTCGCGCAGCTTTGGATCGTCCTCGCTGTCGCCGCGCTGAACCGCGAAAGGGCCGAAGCGCCGCCGCCGAGCCAGCACCAGCGCGGCGCGGCGCTGCTCGCCCAGCCCCGGCCGCTGCTCCGCACGCAGATCCTCGTTCACACCCGCCTGGCCCAGCGCCTCGCCCACGCGCCGCGCACCATAGCCGCGCCGCAGCAGGCTGCCCGCCTTCATCTTCGCCCAGGCTGCATCGTCAACATAGCCCTTCTCGGCATAGCGCCCCACCAGTTCCTCCAGCGCTCCGAACACTTCGCCGCCGCCATGTTCGCCATCGCCGTCCCAGCCCCGTTCACGCGCCTTGCGCTGCAGATAAAGGCGCAGCTTGGCTTGCGTCGTCGCGAAACGCGCGACATAGGCCAGCGCCAGTTCCTCCAGGCGGGTCTGGTTCAAAGGTGGTGGGCCCTTGCGGCCTTCATTGCGACGCTTGTCAGACATGTTGCCCTATTCGTGCCACACTCGGCTCGGATTGGGGAGAGTGCGCAAGACCGTAAAGGGACGCATCATAGCTATCTACGGTTCAGGAACGATTGCGTAGAAGCGCCGGTCTTGCGAAGTTAATGGTATAACAACAACAGGTTAGAAAACATGGCCGACACCATCAGCTTGGTGCCAAATACGGGTCAGGCACTTACACCGACCCCGAACGAAGACGTGCAGGAGCGCCGCTTCGCCGACTTCGCCACATTCGGCGATGCCCTGGATTATGCCGCAACCGGCCAGCGTGGATTCAATTTCCACGATCCGCGCGGCACCCTTACCCGCGTCTATCCCTATAGCGAACTGCGCGAAGATGCGATCAAGGTCGCCCATGCGCTGATCGCGCGCGGCGTGAAGAAGGACGACCGCGTCGCCCTCATCGCCGAAACCGGGGTGGACTTCGCAGCCCTGTTCTGCGGCGCCGTCTATGCCGGCGCCTGGCCCGTGCCGCTGCCCCTGCCCACCAGCTTCGGCGGCAAGGACAACTACATCGACCAGCTCTGCGTCCAGCTTGCCAGCTCGGACCCGATCCTGTTGATCGGCCCCGACGAAATCGCCGCGATGACCAGCGTCGCGGCCGAGCGTCAGGGCTGCAACCACGCAACCTGGAACGACTTCACCGCCAAGGACGCCCCCGTGGTCGACCTGCCGAAGTCCGACCCGGACGACATCTGCTACCTGCAGTATTCCAGCGGCTCGACCCGCTTCCCCCACGGCGTTGCGGTTACGCACCGTTCGCTGCTGTCGAATCTCGCCAGCCACAGCCATGGCATGGAATTCCAGCCGAGCGACCGCTGCGTTTCGTGGCTGCCCTGGTATCACGACATGGGCCTGGTCGGCTGCTTCCTGTCGATGATCGCCAACCAGGTCTCGACCGATTATCTCAAGACCGAGGATTTCGCACGCCGTCCGCTGGCATGGCTTGACCTCATCACCCGCAACCAGGGGACGACGGCTTCGTACTCGCCGACCTTCGGCTACGACATCTGCGCACGCCGCATCTCCAGCCAGACCGCCGTGGGCGACCGGTTCGACCTGTCGCGCTGGCGCATCGCCGGCAACGGCGCCGACATGATCCGCCCCGACGTGATGCAGAGCTTCGTCAACGCCTTCGCCGACGCCGGCTTCAAGGCATCTGCGTTCCTGCCCAGCTACGGCCTTGCTGAAGCAACCCTGGCTGTCACCATCATGCCGCCGGGCGAAGGCATCCGCGTCGAACTGGTCGAGGAAGAGCGGCTTTCGGGCAGCCCCCGCGACCTTTCACGCCCGGCTCGCTACCGCGCCATCGTCAACTGCGGCAAGCCCGTGCGCGACATGGAAGTGGTGATTCGGGGCGAGGACGGTAATACGATCGGCGACCACCAGATCGGCAAGGTCTGGTGCCGCGGCACCAGCGTCATGCACTCCTACTTCCGCGACCCCGAGGCAACCGCCGCCTGCATGGTCGACGGCTGGCTGGACACCGGCGACATGGGGTACATGGCGCAAGGCTACCTGTTCATCGTCGGCCGCGCGAAGGACATGATCATCATCAACGGCAAGAACCACTGGCCCCAGGATATCGAATGGGCCGTGGAACAGCTGCCGGGCTTCAACCACGGCGATATCGCCGCCTTCTCGGTAGAGATGGACAATGGCGAGGAAACCCCCGCCGTACTCGTCCACTGCCGCGTCTCGGACCCGGTCAAGCGCCTGGAACTGCACGAGATGATCCGCGACAAGGTGCGCTCGATCACCGGCATGAACTGTGTGGTCGAACTGATCCCGCCCAAGAGCCTGCCGCGCACCAGTTCGGGCAAGCTCAGCCGCGCCAAGGCGAAGAAGCTGTACCTCTCGGGTGAAATCGAGCCGTTCAACCTCGCCGCCTGAAGCAGCGCTGAAACATTAAAAAAGGCAGGGGACCGGCGCGGTTTCCTGCCTTTGTCGTTGTTCAGGCCGGGGCCTCCTCGTCCTCCCACTGCGGCATCGGCGGCAGCACCAGTAACAGCGCGCCGCCCAGCGCGCAGGCGATGGCGCCGGCCCAGAGGAACGGCTCGTAATTACCCGTGGCATCATAGACCTTGCCCGCGATCCACGGCCCCAGCCCCGAAGCCAGCGCGACCAGCGCCGACATCACCCCGTAGATCATCCCGAAGTTGCGCATCCCCGCATAGCCTGCGGTGAGGAACGCTGTGATCTGCGTCTTGGAGCCGGCTGCATAGCCGTTGATGACCAGCGCGATGATGAGCGCAGGCATCGAATCGAGCCACCAGATCAGGACCGCGAAAGTTACCGAAGTGACACCCATCGTCAGGCTGCCTGTCCAGTTGGGGCGGAACCTGTCGAGCAGCGCGCCGGTCACCAGCTTGCCGATGATGCCGGCGATTCCGCCCAGCGAAAGCAGCCACGCCGCATGGCCGCGCGGTACCCCGGCCTCGGTCAGGATCGGAAACAAGTGCATGGCGAGGCCAATGGTCATCATCATAACCACGAATGAGGACACCGCGACCTGCCACAAGGCCGCGCTGCGTAGCGCCTCTCGCTTGTGAAGGCCGGGCAGGACAACAACGGGGCTGGCCGCCCCGCCCGCTTTTTCCGCCTTCGCCTTACGGTCGTGCGCGTCGGTCAGGAACAGCCAGCACAGCAGCAGCGTGACCCCGCCCCAGCCAAGGCCGAACCATACGTAGGCCGCCCGCCAGCCGAAGCTCTCGATCAGGAAGTTACCCAGCGGCGGCACCAGGGTCTGCGCGATGGCAGGGCCGGTAACGGCAAGGCCAAGCGCCAACCCCCTGCCCTTGTTGAAGGCGCCGGCAACGGCTGTGGTCCAGATCGTCGACTTGATGCTGGTGAGGATGAAGCCGAAGACGATCCACATCATCACCCACTGCGCTTTGGAGCCGCTGGCGAAGGAGAACATGCAGGTCGCCGCCATAGTCACTGCCACGCCGGGCAGGCCAAGCCGGCGCGAACCGAAGCGGTCGATCAGCGCACCATAAAAAGGCGAAAGCAGCGCCGTGACCGCAGTGGCGATCGCCGGCCCCATCGACAGGGTAGCGCGGTCCCAGCCAAATTCACGTTCCAGCGGCTCGATGAACAGGCCCGTCGCGGAGAGCAGCACCGAAAAGAATGAAAAACCCGCCATCGCCGCCACGACGATCGGCCAGCCGCGTTGCCATTCCTGCAGGTTGCCGCCGGCCTTGCTCCCGATCCCCATGTGCCTCTCCTCTTGCTAGGAGACACTAAGGCAATCGCCGTGATCGCCAACCGCTAGGGCGATGCTGGTGAAACGCTACTAAATCTCGCGGTGCAGTTCCAGATAATCGCTGGGGATGCGTAGCGCCTTGGCTGCAACTTGCGTCTCTCGCAGGAACATCACCAGCGCGATCAACAACAGCACGATCGAGGCAAGGAACGTCATCGCCGCGGCCGTATGCCAATCAGACCCGCTCAATCCCGAGAGGAACAGGATGGCCACGGTCACGCCGATCGCCAGGCCCGACAGCACCATCATGCGCACCGCATGGGTAATCAGCGTCATCCGCTGGTGAACGAGACGCAGTTCGCTCACGATCATGTCGTGCTGCGGTCCTTCTGTGGAGCCGTGACGTTCCTGCAGCGTTCGAGCGCGGTCAACCACCCGGCCCAGCCGCGTCGAGAGGATGTTGAGGATATTGCCAATGGCCACCAGCACGAAGACCGGGGTCAGTGCCAGTTGGATGGTCTGGACAATCATGCCATCTCTCATGCAGCCTTACGCTCCGCCTGCACAGCCCTTGGCGAGCAGACAGCTACCGTTATCCGCAAAGCGCACGTCGGCAAGGCTGGCGGCGATGGCGCAGGCGCCCGGCGCGATGGCCTCGCCGTCGACTTCGACCTCACCCTCGCGCGGGATCACCAGCAGCGCCGCCGGATAGCGCGCGGCGATTTCCGGCGAAGGAGCGCCTGCAACCTGATCGAGCAGGAACAATGGACCGTCCACCAATTGCTGCGATCCGTGCGGGGCCACGGTCTTGTGCCACCGGTCCAGCGCGTAACGCTCGCCCTTCGATACCGCCACGCCGTCATCCAGATGCAGTTCGCGCGGGCGGCCATAGTCGTAGAGGCGGTAGGTGATGTCGCTGTTCTGCTGCACCTCGATCAGGCCCACCCCCGCGCCGATGGCGTGGACGGTGTTGGCCGGGATGTAGAAGAAATCGCCGGGCGTAACCGCGTGCCAGGTCAGCAGGTGCTCGATCGAACCATCGAGCGCGGCCGCGCGCATCGCCGCTTCATCCAGATCGCTGTCAAAGCCGATGCCCAGTTTCGCCCCCGGCTCGGCGGCGATGATGAGCCAGCACTCTTCCTTGCCCTGACGCCCGATGCCCTTGGCGATCGTCTGCGCGTCGGAGGGATGAACCTGCACCGACAGCGCTTCGCTGGTGAAGATGTACTTCACCAGCAGATCCGGCAGAGCGGCGGGCGGCTCGAACCAGATCTCACCGATGCGGATGCCTTCAGGCGCCGTGAAAGGCGCGGGCAGCACGTCCTTGCCCCAGGGTTTCTCGACCTGGCGGGTCGGCAGCGCTGCGCGCGCCGCACTCACTGGTTTACGGCCCCCGACAGCTTGCCGACCTTCTGCACGCCCGCGACCGTGGTAATCATGATGTCATCGCCATCTACGACGACGATAACGTCCTCCAACCCGATCACCGAAACGCGCGGACCATCGCTATCGACCAGCACATTGCGGCAGTCGACCAGTTCGGCCGCGCCTGGACCGCGCACCGAATTGCCGCTCTCGTCGCTCGGCAGCGCCTCATAGAGTGCGTGCCAGTTGCCGATGTCCGACCAGTTCATGTCGGCGGGCACCATCGCGGCCCGGGCGGTGTTTTCCATCACCGCGTAATCGACCGAATCGCTGGGCACTGCGGCGAAGGCTTCGGCATCGGGATGGAAGCGCTGGCCATCCTCTCTGCCCTTGGCGACCGCTGCGGCCACGCCGGCGGCGATCTGCGGGCGGTGCGCTTCCAGTTCGGCCAGGAAGTCCTTGACGCGGAATGCGAAGATGCCGCCGTTCCAGGCATAGATGCCCTCGGCGAGAAATGCCTTCGCGCGTTCCAGGTCCGGCTTCTCGACGAACTGGGCGGTACGAAAGGCGGTGTCCGAAATCGCCTCGCCGCGCTTGAGATAGCCGAAGCCGGTCTCGGGCGCGGTCGCCTCGATGCCGAACGAAACCAGCCAGCCCTCCTCCGCCAGATCGGCCGCCGCGCAGGCCGCCACGGCGAAAGCATCCGCGTTGCCGATGTGGTGGTCGCTGGGGCAGACCAGCATCACCGCGTCCTCGGGCAGACGGCAGGCGGCCAGCGCGATGGCAGCGGCGGTATTGCGCGCGGAAGGCTCGACGATGACCTGCGCGCCGTCGATGATACCAAGCTGCGCTTCGACATGGGCAAGATGCTGGCGCCCCGTCACCACGACCGGCGGCGCGAAGCCGCCGGTGGCCGGGCACCGCGCCAGCGCCGCTTCGAACAGGGTATTGTCCCCGACCAGAGGCAGGAACGGCTTGGGCATCGAGGCCCGGCTGCGCGGCCAGAGGCGCGTGCCGCTGCCTCCGCAAAGGATCACGGGAACGATGGTGGGCATGAAGTCTTTCGCTCGTCAGGTGACGCTTGAGATGCACCCGGTCATAAACCCTGCTTGCTGCGATGCAACGTTACAGGTTGTTCAGAACTTCAATAAAACCATCGCTGACGCCAGCGATAGACCGCTTCTATGGGTGTTCCCTTAGGGCCTAACGCGGGGTCGAAGCGGAAGCGTTTGGTCGCAAGCGCGCAGGTAATGCCGTCCGCCTGCGAATCGGGACTGGGCTGAACCACGCGGCAGCCCTTGACCCGCCCATCAGCGCCCACAGACAGGTCTATCACCACCGAGGCGCCGATGCGCAGTTCCCGGCTGGCGCGCGGATAGTCTCTTGCCGAGTTGATCTCGCCAGCAATCTTGACGGTGGGCTTGCCGGTTCCGCCGCCGCCAGCGCCGGTCCCCGCCCCGCCGGCCCCGGTGCCTTTGGCAATACCTGATGCACCCGTTCCATCGCCCTGACCGCTGGCGCCTGATGCGTTTTCCTCTCCCTTTCCTGCGACCTGCGGCGCCTGTGTCGGCCTGACGACCACTGCTGCGCGAGGTTCTGCCACTTCGCGCGCAGAGGCCTTTGGTGCTGGTGCTCCAGCCGCCCCTTCTTGCTTCGGCGCAGCGCGTCGGGGAGCGATGGTCGGCGAAGGCTCTGGATCGGGTGGCGACGGCGGCTCTACGCTGACGGTGAAGGCCTGGGTAACCGCGCGTACTGCTTCAGCGGCGATGTCCGGGGTAAATGCGCGGATCAACCCGGCGACCAGCGCGAAGTGGATCAGCAGCACCGCCCCCGCTGCGCCCCAGCGCGGCCGTCGATCGGGACGGAATTGGAACCGCGTCATGCACACCAGATCGCACAAGCGGGTAATCGGGCGCAACCTCTGCCGAAAGAGGACCGTCCTTAACAAGCCAGGATCCGGTTGCGAATGCCCCCTGTTGTCAAACGCCCTGGTTGTGAGGCATCCTCTCTGCAAGGCGGAACCAGACGATGACCATCACCATCACAGCCTTCGAACGCTCCCCCGATCGCGGACAAGGACTAGCGCGCGACATGGCCGTTCGCTGGGCGCTGGAAGAAGCGGGCTTGGCTTACGAGGTCCGCCTCGTTTCGTTCGAGGCAATGAAACAGCCGCCGCACCGGACGGCAAACCCCTTCGGCCAGATTCCCACTTACGAAGAAGGCAAACTGACCTTGTTCGAATCCGGCGCCATCGTACTTCACATCGCTTGCCGGCATGCAGGCCTGCTGCCGGAAGGTGCCGATGCCCGCGCCCGCGCGGTCACCTGGATGTTCGCCGCGCTGAGCACGATGGAGCCGCCCATCGTCGAGCGCTCGATGGCCGTGATCTTCGAAAGCGACAGGCCATGGGCCGCCGAGCGCCTGCGCGCCATCGATGCCCGTATACGCACGCGGCTGCACGAACTGGCCGACAGACTGGCGGATGCGGAGTGGCTGGACGGCGCATTCAGTGCGGGCGACCTGCTGATGGTCGCGGTGCTGCGCAGGCTCCGCAGTTCGGGCATGCTGGAAGAGTACCCCGGAGTGCATGCCTATGTCGCACGCGGAGAAGCGCGGCCCGCCTTCCAGCGCGCCTTCGCGGACCAGCTGGCTGTCTTCAACACCGCACCGCCGCCCGGCTGAAACGAAAAGGGGCCGGCGCTTTCACGCCGACCCCTCAATTCGTAGCGAGGAAACCTCAGATCAGAACGCGAGCGCCTTGACCGTCTTCACGCCCGGCAACGCGCGAGCCTGCTCCAGCACGTCGGCGGCGACCGGCGTGTCGACCGAGAGCAGCAGCACTGCCTCGCCGCCGGTGGTGCGGCGACCGAGGTTGAAGGTGCCGATGTTGATGCCCTGCTCGCCCATCAGGGTGCCGATGCGGCCGATGAAGCCAGGGGCGTCCTCGTTGACGATGTAGAGCATCGAGCCGTCCAGCTCTGCCTCGACCTTGATGCCGAACATCTCGACCAGGCGCGGCTCGACGTTATTGAACAGGGTGCCGGCAACCGAACGCTCGCCCGCTTCGGTCTTCACCGAAACGCGGATCAGCGTGTGGTAGTCACCCTCGCGCTCGGTCTTCACTTCGCGCACTTCGAGGCCGCGCTCCTTGGCGAGGAACGGGGCGTTGACCATGTTCACGGTGTCCGACTGGACGCGCAGGAAACCGGCGAGAACGGCGGCAGTGATCGGCTTCTGGTTCAGTTCGGCAGCGGCGCCTTCGACATGGATCGAGATGCGCGGCACCGAATCGACGGTCAGCTGGCCGACCATCGAGCCGAGCACTTCGGCCAGCTTCATGTAGGGCTTGAGCTTGGGGGCTTCCTCGGCGCTCAGCGAAGGCATGTTGAGCGCGTTGGTGACGCCGCCGTTGACAAGGAAGTCAGCCATCTGCTCGGCCACCTGAAGCGCCACGTTGACCTGCGCTTCAGTTGTCGATGCGCCCAGGTGCGGAGTGCAGATGAAGTTCGGGGTGCCGAACAGCGGCGAATCCTTGGCCGGCTCGGTCTGGAACACGTCGAGGGCAGCGCCCGCGATGTGGCCCGAATCGAGCCCAGCCTTGAGCGCTGCCTCGTCAATCAGGCCGCCGCGTGCGCAGTTGACGATCCGAACACCCTTCTTGGTCTTGGCCAGATTCTCGGCCGAGAGGATGTTGCGAGTCTGATCGGTCAATGGGGTGTGCAGAGTGATGAAGTCCGCGCGGGCCAGCAGGGTTTCCAGATCGGCCTTCTCGACGCCCATTTCCACGGCGCGCTCAGGCGTCAGGAACGGGTCGAAAGCGACGACCTTCATGCGCAGGCCCAGCGCGCGGCTGGCGACGATCGAGCCGATGTTGCCCGCGCCGATGAGGCCGAGGGTCTTGCCGGTGACTTCAACGCCCATGAAGCCATTCTTGGGCCACAGGCCCGCCTGGGTCTGGGCATTGGCTTCCGGCAGCTGGCGGGCCAGTGCGAAGATCAGGGCGATGGCGTGCTCGGCGGTGGTGATCGAGTTGCCGAACGGGGTGTTCATCACCACCACGCCCTGCGACGAGGCAGCGGGAATATCGACGTTGTCGACGCCGATGCCGGCGCGGCCGATGACCTTGAGGTTCTTCGCGGCGGCAAGCATTTCCTTCGTCACGCGGGTGGACGAGCGGATGGCGAGTCCATCGTACTCACCGATGCGGGCGATCTGCTGCTCGGCGTTCTCGCCGGTGATGACGTCTACGTCGCAGCCCATCTCGGTGAAGATGCGGGCTGCATTGGGGTCCATCTTGTCGGAAATGAGGACTTTGGGCTTGGTCATGGGAATTGTTCCTTGGCTCGTCGTCCCCGCTGCTACTCGCGTCGATATGCGCGGGAGCGGGGAGGGAAGCGCGGCGCCCGTCTGCACGGGCGCGCGCCGTTTCATGCGTGAAAGTAGGTTCAGCCGGCCTTGACGGTGGCGTAAGCCCAGTCGAGCCAGGGACCGAGATCCTCGATGTCCTGGGTATCGACGGTGGCACCGCACCAGATGCGAAGGCCCGCAGGGGCATCGCGGTAGCCGGCGACATCGTAAGCCGCGTCCTGCTTTTCCAGCAGGCCGGCGAACTTCTTGATGAAGTCGGCGTCAGCGCCCTCGACCGTAAGGCAGACCGAGGTCTTGGACCGGCTGGCCTCGTCGATGGCGAGGTGGCCAAGCCAGTCACGCTCCTCGACGATCTTGGAAAGCGCGGCGGCATTGGCGTCGGAGCGGGCCTTCAGACCTTCCAGACCGCCAAGACCCTTGGCCCATTCAAGCGCAAAGATCGCGTCCTCGACGGCAAGCATCGAGGGAGTGTTGATCGTCTCGCCCTTGAACACGCCCTCAGCGAGCTTGCCCTTGGAAACGAGGCGGAACACCTTGGGAAGCGGCCATGCCGGAGTGTAGGTTTCCAGACGCTCGACCGCACGGGGGCCCAGGATCAGAACGCCGTGGCCGCCTTCGCCGCCCAGGACCTTCTGCCAGGAGAACGTCGCAACGTCGATCTTCGACCAGTCGATGTCATAGGCGAACACGGCCGAGGTCGAGTCGGCGAAGGTCAGGCCCTCGCGGTCGTCGGGAATGAAATCGGCATTGGGAACGCGAACGCCCGAAGTGGTGCCGTTCCAGGTGAAGAGCACATCGGTGCTCCAGTCCACCTGGGTCAGGTCGGGAAGCTGGCCGTAGTCGGCGCGGATCACGGTGGGATCGAGCTTGAGCTGCTTGGCAGCGTCCGTCACCCAGCCCTCGCCGAAGCTTTCCCACGCCACGGTCGTCACGCCGCGCGCGCCGAGCATGGTCCACATGGCCATCTCGAAGGCGCCGGTGTCGGAACCGGGGACGATACCGATGCGGTGAGTGTCGGGAAGCTGCAGGACTTCGCGCATCAGATCGATGCAATACGCAAGACGCGTCTTGCCGATCTTGGCGCGGTGCGAGCGGCCAAGTGCTTCGGTGTTCAACTGTGCTGGGGTATATCCGGGCGGCTTGGCGCAAGGACCGGAAGAAAAATGAGGACGTGCAGGTTTACGCGCAGGTACGGCAATAAAATCAGTCATTTCTGACTCTCCTTACAGAGAGCTCGCGCGGCGTTGGGACCGCGTGGCCCGGCGCCGCATCTAAAGAGGTGGCGGGGGAAGTCAATCGGCTTGCGGCGTCTCGCCTGTGCAAATGTGTACTATATCCGCAAATGCCCGGATGGCGGATCGGCTCGCTCCATCGCACCGGTAATCTGAGGTTAACCCGCTCGCTTCAACAAGGGCGCCATGCGCAGAGCACTGCTATTCCTGCCCCCCGTTCTGGTTGGCGTGGCCGCCCTCGCCGCCTGTGTAGAATCCCCTCGCCAGCCATCCCCGCGGCAACCCACCCGATCGGCCCAGCGGCCGGTGAAAGCGCCGCGCGCCGATGTGCGCCAGTGCCTGTCCATGCTGGGCGCGCAGCAGGCGGTCTTCACCCCGGTGGAGGATCGCTACTACGGTAACTCCTGCTCCACCGTGGGCACGGTGAAACTCGCCGCGCTCAATACGGATAACGCCACGGTTACCGTAACCGGCCTGGGTCCGGCGACGTGCGCGGTGGCGACACCGTTCGCCGCCTGGGCGCGCTACGGCGTGGACCGCGCGGCGCTGCAGATCCTCGGCAGCCGGGTAGTGAAGATCGAGACTTTCGGCAGCTATTCCTGCCGTAACGTGGCGGGCACCAGCCGCCGCTCGGGCCATGCAACCGCCAATGCAATCGACGTCTCCGGCTTCGTGCTGGGCGATGGGCGGCATATCACCATCCTCGCCGACTGGAACGGAGGCACCCCGGCCGAACGCCGCTTCCTGCGCACCGTTCACGACAGCGCCTGCAAGCGGTTCGGCACGACGCTGGGCCCGGCCTACAACGCAGCACACGCGAATCACCTCCACCTCGAAGCCGACGGCGCCGATTTCTGCCGCTAGGCGATATCGCCACAAGACCTGACCGGCCAGCAACGATTGCGACACGTACTAGCCATATTGGCCGAACCTTCAGTCCCTGCCCGAAGGTCCGCATGAACCGCACTGCTCCCGTCCGTTTCGCCCTCGCCGCAGCCACACTGACTTTCACCGCGACAGCTCCGCAGATCGCCTGCGCCGAGACCAGCCATGACGAACAGGTCTGGGTAAATCTGACCGCGATGGGCTCGATCTCGGACAAGCTGGTCTATTTCGCTGAATTGCAACCACGCGTCGGCGACGGTGTATCACGGCTCGATCCGCTGCTGCTGCGCGGCGCCGTGGGGTGGAAACTCTCGCCCTCGGTCACGCTGTATCAAGGGTATGCGCATGTCATCTCGCCTGTCGACGGGGGCCGCGACATCAACGAGGAGCGCAGCTTCCAGCAGCTCAACGTCGCGCTGGGCAAACCGCTGGGCGGCGAGCTTTCCTCACGCACGCGGCTCGAACAGCGCTGGCGCTCGGACGGCGGCGACATGGGCTGGCGCCTGCGCGAGATGCTACGCTACGAATATCCGCTGAAAGCTGGCAGCGACGCCGTGAACGCGCTTGTCTATGCCGAGGGCTTCATCGCGCTGAACGACACCGACTGGGGTGCCCGCGGCGGTTTCGACCAGCTGCGCAGTTTCGTCGGCGCGGAAGTCGGGCTGCCCGGCGCCTCGACGCTGGAATTGGGCTATCTCAACCAGACCATCGACCAGACCCGCGGCCGGGTCCGCATGAACCACGTCGCCTCGATCACCCTGTTCTACCGCCACTGACTGGTTCCTCCCCATTGCTACGCAACGGGGAGGAAAATAACCGCGATCAGAACGGCAGGTTGTAGAGTTTGACCGCGTTGCCTTGCAGCACCTTCCTGCGGATGTCGTCACTGTAGCCCCCCAGCACGTCCTTGAGGTGCGCCTGTACGCCCGGATAAAGGGAGGTGGGGTGCGGGAAATCGGTTTCGAACATGACGTTGTCGACGCCGATGATTTCCAGCAGGTATTTGGGCGCGATCTTCTCGAACCAGAAAGTGCAGTAGAAGTGATCGCGGAAGTAGTCCCAAGGCTGCTTCTTGAGCACGTCGCGCTTGCTGGCGAGCATCTCGCGAAACTGGTGTTCCAGCGCTTCCACCGCAAAAGGCACCCAGCCGGCGCCGCTCTCGATCAGACCGATCTTGAGCTTGGGGTGCCGGTCGAGACGGCCCGAGACCATCCAGTTGCCCAGCGTCGCGGCATTGCCGATCGAGAACATCGTCGCCACGACCGACAACGTCTGCTCGAACTGGAAACCTTCCCAGGTCAGCGTGTTGGGATCAATCGCCGCATTGAGGTGGAAGTTGAGCGGCATGCCGGTCGCCTCGCACATCTCGAGGAACGGCGTCCAGTAGTCGTGGTTGAAGCTGGGCACGCCGACACGCTCGGGCGTATCGGGCAGCACGAAGCCGCGCAGACCCATATCGTGGCAGCGGCGTGCTTCGGTTTCGAGGGCCTTCTGGTCCCAGAACGGCAGATGCGCCATGTTGAAAATGCGTTGGCCCGAGGTTTCCTGGTACTCCGCCGAGGCGTCGTTGTAGATCTGGATGACCTGCAGCGCCAGTTCGGGATCGCCCAGGCTCATCAGCGAGCCGGCCTGCGTTACGCCCGAATTCTGGAAACCGATCTGGGCGTAGACGCCCATGTCGTCCATCGCCTGCAGGCGCTCCTTGATCTGGTGTCCGCCGGGGTGCGCCTCTTCCAGCTTGGGGAAGGCGAGACGGCCGAGCAGCTTGTTGTTGTCGGCCCGGATGACGTTGCCGCCCAGCGTACCGAAATCACGGTCGCCCACGAACCAGCGGTCAGTGCCGTTGATCCGCTCCACCCGCGGCATCTTCGCTTTCATGGAAGCGGTTGCACGGCTGGTAAAGAGGTCCGGAGCCTCGGTGATATGAGTGTCGGTGTCGACGATCTTGATGCCTTCGAACATCGGATCGAGGCCGCCTGACTGCGAGGCATAATCGACCTCGCGGATCACGCCGCCTTCCTTGTATCCGTCGGCGGACCAGTACTTGCGTGCGGACTGCGACAGCTCCTGCGTGTCGTCATCGGCCATTGTGATTCTCCCGAAGAATAATGCCAAACCTTATGGCACTCATTTCGCAACCGGGCCGAGACATGACAATCGCGCGGCGCAAGGCAACGCCGCGACGATGAATGGGAAAGCCTCGCTAACAACGTGCTGCTGGAGAAATCGTTTGCCTGCATCGCCGGATTATCCGGGATGGCGACATCACCTTTCGGCGATCAACCCACGATTTCCTTCACCGCCGGGTCCATCCGGTAGTTCGGCAAGCCATCGAGCGCATTGCGCAGGGCTTCGCTCCAACTGGTGGAAACAGCAGCGAAATAAGGGTCGGACGCATCGATACGGCGTTCGTGGCGGGGCGTGAAGTGATCGCGCTCAAGCACCAGCAGGTCGAGCGGCAGGCCGACCGAGAGGTTGGCCTTGAGCGTCGAATCGAACGACACCGTCATAAGTTTGATCGCGCTTTCAAAGCTCATGTCGCGCTCATAGCCGCGGATCAGGATCGGGCGGCCGTATTTGGTTTCGCCAATCTGGAAGAACGGGGTGTCGAAACTGGCTTCGATGAAGTTGCCTTCGGGGTAGATCAGGAACAGGCGTGGCTCCATGCCCTTGATCTGGCCGGCGACGATCATCGAGGCGCTGAACGTGCCGGCAGCGGCTTTCTGGCCATTGTCGGTCGCGCGTTCCTCGATGATGTCCTGAAGCAGGTTGCCTACGATCGAGGCGACCTTGAACATCGTCGGCGCTTCCAGCAGCGAATTATGCCGCTCGGACGGGGCCTTGTTGCGTTCCTCCAGCTGGCTGACGACGGCCTGTGTGGTCGCGAGGTTGCCGGCGGTCATGATCGTGATGATGCGTTCACCGGGAAGTTCCCAGTGGTACATCTTCCGAAAGGTAGAGATGTTGTCGACGCCCGAATTGGTACGCGTGTCGCTCATCAGAACGAGCCCGCGATCCAGCATCATGCCCACACAATACGTCATCGAACCATCAAACCTTCAAACTCGTTTTTTGTCTCCGCGCCTCTCCCAAGACGATATTGGGCGCGAAACGGCCTGTTAGCCGCCCTGCACCTGCCGCTGACCGCCAGAGGCGGACTGCTGCTGCTGTCCTCCTACCTTATTTTCCCCTACGGACAAATGAACATCAAGGCTGGTTTCCCCAGCACCGACTGCGATACCCGTAACTGGAGCCGCCTCTCCATAGTCGCAACCCGTGGCTACGCGGATATACCGCTCGTCCGGGCAGATCGCGTTGGAGACGTCGAAACCTACCCAGCCCAGACCGGGAACATGGGCCTCGGCCCAGCCATGGCCGGCTTCCTGCTCGTCGCGGTCGTCCATATGCAGATAGCCGCCGACGTAGCGCATCGGCACGTCGAGCATGCGGCCCGCGCTGATGAAGATATGCGCGTGATCCTGGCACACACCTTTGCCGGCGGCGAGCGCCTGTTCGGCGGTGGTATGGGCATCGGTCGTCCCGCTTACGTATTCCACCTGATCGGCAATCGCGTTGGAAAGGACGTGGAGATAGCCCAGCGTATCCGATCGGTTCGCTTCGATCCCAGCGAGCAACTGGCGCACCTTGGGACCGGGCCTGGTCAGCGGGGTGGGGCGCAGGAAACACCATAGCGGCATGTGCCCGGTATGCGGGCCAGTGATGCCGTTGTTGTCGATCGTGCGGATCGTACCTTCGCAGGTGACGACCACTTCGGGCACGCCCGGCACGATCGAGACGAGATCGGTGTGATTGAAATGCTGGTCGTCGTAAGCGGCCTCGGGCTTGGCGCCCGACAGGTCCATGCGCCAGTCGATCACTTCCTGCCCGTGAGTCGATTTCGGCTTCAGTCGCAAGCGCTGGAGCCCGTGAGTCACCTTGCCCTCGAAGACGTAGCGCGTGGTATGTTTTACAGTGAGGAGCACGATCGGCCCTCCTACTCGCTGAAACGGTAATCGGCGGCGATGGCGCTGCCGATCTCGATGGTCTTGCCGATGAAGTCCTGCAGGAACTCGTGCAGACCGCCCTCGAAGATTTCCTCGATGGTGGTCTGGTTGAGCTTATCCCCGGCATCGCGCAGCAATTGATGTGCCGGAACCTCGTGCCCGTATTCCTTGGCAAGGCCCGCCATGTTGCTGCGGATCTTCTCATACGAGAACACCAGGCTGCGCGGAAACTGGCCGTCCAGGATCAGGAACCGCGCAATGCCGCGCGGATCCATAGACCCTGCATTGAGCCACGAATAGGCCCGGTTGCCCGCGACCGATCGCAGCAGCGTATCCCACTGCACGTTGTCGAGG
>Ga0308165_1002225_pt1 | contig 24007 bp, 21 predicted proteins | sample PhyWR2_FD_201032 | JGI IMG/M metagenome (GOLD analysis project Ga0308165, IMG submission 201032) | Phyllosphere microbial communities from UC Gill Tract Community Farm, Albany, California, United States - DLSLW.R2 | ecosystem: Host-associated > Plants > Phyllosphere > Unclassified | place: USA... | reverse complement strand
GCGTGCGCTGCTGCGCCAAAAAGCATGCTTGCCATAACAGCAGACAGAGTCAACACCTTCTTATTCATGGTATCTCCGGTTTTTTTTATGCAGGGTAGTTCTCGTTGTGAATAACGATCGGCAGGCAGGTGTTAAATAAACGTTACTGACAGCCGAAGTTCACTTATAAAATTTCTATCTTCCGTGTTCGGTAACGCTCCAGAAATGCGCTTTATTGGTTGTTTGTGGCACTTTGGCTATAGTGAAAGTGATTAATCACCGTTACATAGCGTTTCAGTTCCTAAAACGCTGACATCATAGTCAGCGCCTTGTTAAGATACTGTGAATTTACTCACAGATTGAAAACGGTTACATCACTCAACGTAATCAGTTAGTGATCGGAGCCACAATTTGCCGAATAGCAACTGAATGACGACGCACTAAAGTCGGCATGAAACAGTGTGTTGCGCTCGGATCGAGCTGCCCTGCGGCACCCTGTAACGCCAGCTCAGTGGCCAGACGGGCCATTGACGCAATGGGGTAACGCACCGTGGTTAACTGGGGATCGGTGTAGCGCGCAATCGGGATATCATCGAAACCAATCAATGACAAATGCTGTGGCACCGCAATGCCATTGTCTTTCAGTGCAGTCAGCGCCCCTGCGGCCATGCTGTCGTTGTAAGTAAATACCGCCGTGAGCTGCAAATTGCGTCCCAGCAGTTCAACCATGGCGGCCTCCCCTCCCTGCATGTCCGGCGCACCGGTACCAATCCAGCTATCGAGAGGCATGATACCCGCTTCTTTCAGCGCGTTTTGCCAGCCCTCACGCCGCATATCGTCATCTTCAATATGATGGCTTGAGGCCAGATAGCCGATACGCTGATGGCCGTTGTTTAGCAGCATTCGCGTGGCCATCATGGCGCCACTGACGTTATCCAGCGCCACGCAACGGTGAGCGTAGCCCGGCACAACGCGGTTGATCAAAACCATCCCGTCGATTTGATCCATGAAACCAGCCAGCTCTTCATCGCTCAATGCTTTTGAATGAACAATCAAGGCGTTACATCTCTGACGTATCAGCACTTCAATGGCATGACGCTCTTTTTCAGCTTCATGATAGCTGTTGCCGATCAGCACATATTTGTTGTGCTGTTGAGCCACGACGTCCACGGCTTTGACCAACGCGCCAAAAAACGCATCGGAAACATCCATCACCACCACGCCGATAGTGTCACTGACCTGAGTGGCAAGCGCCTGCGCGTTAGCATTCGGGCGATAGCCCAGTTGCGTGACCGCTTTCATAACGTTTTCACGCGTTTCAGGACTGACCAGCGCGCTGTTGTTCAGCACGCGAGAGACGGTAGCGACAGAGACACCCGCGATGCGGGCCACGTCACGAATGGTGATCATATTCACCATCCTTTAAAAGATTGCAGCAACTCACAGACACCCCCTGTGTTTAGCAAGGAGGCTATTCTGGCAGTGACATGAATAGGACTACGTGAAGGAGGTCACACTGATGAAAACGGTTACATCCGTTTTGTTAATGATTGTGATCCAGATCGTTATCTGGATGTATTAGTCAATGATACACCCGAAGCAAGTGCGGTTAATTGCCGCCATACCCATTCCACCGGGCCCTGGCGGAAATAGCGCAGCCAGATGACGGAAAACAGCATGTTCACCATCCACACCGGAATCACAAATGCCATGAGCTGCAACCTGTCGAATTTCATAAACAGGCCTAATCGATAGAAAATCGTGGTGCAAATGACCGTTTGCAACAGGTAGTTGCTGAGCGCCATCCGTCCAACGCATGCTACGGCAGCGGTCAATCTGAAGCGCGCAATCTGCGGCCAGAATCCAAAAATAAGCGACGCATAGCCGATGGTCTGGAACGGCGCACTTAACTCTCGCGGGGCCTGTAATAAAAAGGCACACCAGCGATAATCCCAACCCAACATCCACTGCGCGATCACGGCGGGCAGATTTATCGCCACACCCAGCAGAACCAGTCCGACGCCCGCGAGGCGATAATGTCGGAGACTAAACTCGCCTCTTAGCCAGCCGGTACGCATCAGCGCAGCGCCCATCAGCATCATTCCAGCCAGTTGCCAGCCGTACTGCGCGCCTAACGCCAGCAGATTGTCCCCGAGCATATCTGCTCGGTTACTGATGGCTTCGACACCACCCTTCAGCTTCCAGTATTGCTCATACTGGAGCGAGGCCGCACCTGGGATCCACGAACGATTTGTGGTGCCGCCAGAGATAATGCCCAGCAGCAGCAAGACGCCAATGCCAATCACATACAGCATCACACCGGTGTTAAATAGGCTTTTGACGTCCTGCGCATCGCGGATCATGCGCCAACAGATCAGGCCGACTAAACCATAGGCCAGCAGAATATCGCCGTCCCACAAAAACAGACCATGGATAAACCCGAGGATGACCAACAGCGTGAGGCGAGACTGGATCCAGCGTTTGCCGCGCTTGAGCAAAATCTGCAGGCCTGCGCCAAAAAGTAATGCGAAGAGGGTGAGGAATTTGACCTGCGCAAAGAGGTCTAAAATCGCCCAGGTCCAGGCGTCGCTGCGGGTGATTTCGCCGTACCAGGCAGGGTTGAGATAAGCCGCCTTTGGCAGACCAAAGGCGCTAATGTTGAGCAGCAAGATACCGAGAATGGCAATGCCACGTACAAAATCCAGCGTGACATTCCGCTCCATTTATCCTGCCTTCCGATCAGTTGTGGTGACGCACAGCGCGCAGGAATTCCTGGCGAGTATTCTGGCTCGACTTAAACAGGCCGCCCAGAGAAGTCGTGGTGGTCGCGCTGGTCGCATCACGTACGCCACGCGCTTTCACGCAATAATGCACGGCATCAATAGAAACAGCCACGTTGTTGGTCCCCAGCAACGTTTGCAGCGCAGTCAGAATTTGCTGAGTCAAACGTTCCTGAACCTGTGGGCGCTGGGCAAAGAACTGCACAATGCGGTTAATTTTTGACAGGCCAATCACCGTATCTTTTGGGATATACGCGACAGTCGCTTTACCATCGATGGTGACAAAGTGGTGTTCGCAGGTGCTGGTCAACGTAATATCGCGCACGGTCACCATTTCATCGACTTTCATTTTATTTTCGATGACGGTGATTTTTGGGAAATTAGCGTAATCCAGGCCGGAGAAAATCTCATCGACATACATTTTGGCGATGCGTTGCGGCGTCTCCATCAGGCTGTCGTCGCTCAAGTCGAGATTTAGCAACTGCATAATCTCGGTCATGTGCCCGGCAATAAGACGTTTGCGCGTTTCGTTATCCAGCTCGTTGACCGGTGGACGCAACGGGGTTTCAAGGCCACGCGCAACCAGCGCTTCGTGGACGAGAGCGGCTTCTTTACTGAGTGATCGCATTATTTTTCTCCTGCAGGTGTGGCTGCCTTTTACCCTCATTGAGGCAAAAGTGTGCGCTCATTGTGCGTGAGGTGGCGCACATAATCCAGTATTCACGGCGATAATTATTGCGATTGCCGTTCCCTTTCAGCCTGACGGTTCCAGACCAGCGTCCCACCCACAAAAAGAGCGACGCCCGCCAGGCCCAGCGCAGGCTCCAGCTGGCGAGTCAGCCAGGTGGACAATGCTGAAGTCATCGGGCCAATCAATTGGCCGATCGCATAACCCGTGGTTAAGAGCCCCGCCATATAACGTGTGTGATTAGGTGCCAGCTCACGACCACACAGCAGCGATAGCTGAACGGCGCAGAGAAACCCACCGCCGACCAATAGCGCGCCCGTCACCAGACCGGCGATCCCCGGCATTAACCAGGCGGCAAAAACGCCCAATCCCTGCAGCCAAAGTACAACGGACAATCGACGATTTGATGTCGAGACATGGCGCAGCGCAATACTCAACGCGATCCCCACGACGGCCGCGACACCAAATACCGGCCAGACAAACTGGGCAAATAAGCTTCCCGGAAAACGCAGAGCGGCCATCTGCGACAAAAATGTCGCCGGCAGGATATAACCGAATCCGGCCAGGCTGTAACTCCAGACCAGACGGCGTAAATCGGATGTCAGTACCAGCGGGTCGGGCGCGGTACCGGGGCGATGTAATTGTCCGCCACGCGGCAAATAGCGCGCCACCAGCACGATTAACATCAGCGCCAGTACGCCATAAATTTGCCAGGCGGCACCCGCCGAAAGCGATCGTGCCTGAATATACACGGCCAGCAATCCGCTGAGTGCTATTCCCACGCCCGGGCCGGCAAACACCGCCGCGCTCAAACCTGGCTTACCGTAATGCGCCAGTCGTTCATTGGTCCACGCGGCGATCAACACCATAGACCAGCCGCTCATGCAGCCGATAACAAAGCGTATGATCCCATGAACAATGGCGTTATCCGCCACGGCGGACGCTAGCGTCAGCACCACCGCACCCACGATCCCCAGATACAAGCGCCCTTCAACAAAACGATGCGCTCGCATGGCATCCCAGGCACCGACTAAGTAACCGAGATAATTCATAGCAGCCACTAATCCGGCGCTGGTCAGCGTTAGCTGTCCGGCCGCAATCATCAGCGGAACCTGAGGCGTAAAGGCAAAGCGCCCTATCCCCATCGCGACGACAAGCACTACAAATCCACTGAGCGCGATACGCAGCGCCATGGCCGCTCCAAATGTTAAAAATAAGTAAATTAATGATGCAGCATATACCGCGGCAGCGGAAGTGAAAGTTACTCACAGGTGAATGAATAATATGTATTATGGGTTTAATGAATACCTGTATGAAGAAGGAGCCTTGCATGGAACTGCTCGAAGAGCACCGTTGTTTTGAAGGTCGGCAGCAGCGCTGGCGGCACGACTCCACTGCGCTGAATTGCGCGATGACGTTCAGTATTTTTCTGCCGCCTACCACCGGGAATGCGAAACCCCCGGTGCTGTACTGGCTCTCTGGCCTGACCTGCAACGATGAAAACTTCACCACCAAAGCGGGCGCACAGCGTGTTGCCGCCGAGCTGGGCATCGCCCTTGTCATGCCGGATACCAGCCCACGCGGCGATGACGTCGCCGATGACGCGGGCTACGACTTAGGCAAAGGCGCTGGATTTTATCTGAACGCCACTCAGCAGCCGTGGGCAAACCATTACCGGATGTATGATTACCTTCGTGATGAACTGCCTGCGCTGATTGCGGCTGAATTTGACGTCAGCGACCGGCGCGCGATCAGCGGACATTCAATGGGCGGGCACGGCGCGCTCATAATGGCGCTTAAAAATCCTGGCACGTTCACCAGCGTCTCGGCGTTTGCCCCGATTGTGAACCCAACTCAGGTGCCATGGGGACAGAAGGCGTTTTCACACTATCTGGGTGAGGATGCGGAGAATTGGCAGGAGTGGGACAGTTGCGCACTGATGCAGGCGAGCCAACCGGGAGACGCCATTCCGACGCTTATCGATCAGGGCGATGCGGATCAGTTCCTGGCCAATCAGCTCCAGCCTGCCGTACTGGCTGAAGTGGCGCGCCAGAAAGCGTGGCCGCTGACATTACGCATTCAGCCTGGCCACGATCACAGCTACTATTTCATCGCATCGTATATCGAAGATCACCTCCGCTTCCATGCGGAGCATTTGTTGAAGTAGAGCCTGCTATTCTGCCCGGTGGTAGCCTTTCGCTCACCGGGCATTTCACGCATCAGAACTGGTAATCGACGGCCATAAAGTAACGACGACCATCTTCCGTATAGCTGTAATCGTCGCGGCTGAGGTCTTTATCCAACAGGTTTTGCACGCCAGCACGTAACTTAACGTTTTTCGTTGCCTGCCATGCCCCGCCCGTATTCCAGACTACGTATCCTCCTGGCGTCGTATCGCCCTCGGCCAGCGCACGTTTCTCACCCGTGTAGTTACCCTGCACGTAGAACGACCATGCCTGGGACGCCTGCCAGTCAACCGTACCGTTAGCCGTATGGAACGGCAGCTCGGACAGCGGTTTATTACCGCCGTTGCTGATATCACGCCCATCGTTATAGGTGTAGTTCAGCGTCATTTTCCAGTCTTCAGCCAGCGGGAACTTCAGCTCTGTTTCCACGCCGCGGATACGCGCTTTGTTGACGTTGTAATAACGGAAGATCGGTTCGCCGTCGCCATTCAGCCCGACATAGTTCGGTAGGTTCTGCGCCTGACTGACGTTGGCGGTACGAGTAATACTGATGCGATCATCCACGTCATTCTGGAAGGTGGTGATGCTGGCCTGCACGCCCTCTAACCAACCCTCTTCCCCGGCGTAGTAAAGTCCGAGTTCGACGCTTTCGCTGGTTTCTGGTTTCAGATCCGGACTACCCACAATTTCGCATGCGCCACGGCAAGAACCGGTGGTCCAGTCAGGGCTGAGCTGCAACAGCGATGGGGCTTTAAAGGCCGTCGCCCAGCCGCCTTTGACCGTTACCGTGTCGGTCGCGTTATAGACCAGATACGCACGCGGGCTCCAGTGATCGCCGTAGGTTTCGTGGTCATCCATACGTACGCCAGTGGTCAATGCCAATGGCTCGAAGATGCGCCATTCGTCTTCGATAAAGAGCGCGTACTGACTGGCAGACGTGTTATTGCTGGTGCTGCCCGTCAGGTTGACCGGATCTTTAAGTTTGTCGTGACGCCATTCGCCACCCAGGGTCAGCAACTGATTGATTTCCCCCAGCGGCAGCACGTACTTACCATCCACCGCGTTGCTTTCTGAAGTGATCGGGCTGCTGTTTCCCGGATTTTTGTTATCCACTTTTTCGCCGTAGAATTTCAGCTCGCTGTTACCCACATCCCAGCGGCCATTGTGGCTCAGAGAGTAATTCTGGCGATCCAGACGGTTCTTGTTAAGCGAATCGGAGTCGCGATCCTGACGGTCGTAACCGTAGCCTGCGGTGAAATCATGATTTTCGTCTGGCGTCCAGGCGAGTTCCACATTCCCGTTGCGGCTGGTAAAGCCTTCAATGCGCGGCGTTTCGCCGGTCGCGGTAGTGGAGGATTTTTGCTGATCGTCTTTTTCACGTTTAGACAGGCTTCCGTAGGCTTTCAGACCCAGCACGCCGTCCACCAGCGGACCGCTGGTAAAAAACTGGCCGTTGTAAGTGTCGCCACGATCGCGGTGGTGCTGAAGGGTGGTATCCGCCGTCAGCGTACCGGTCCATTTCTGACCAATTTTTTTGGTGATGATGTTCACCACGCCGCCCAGCGCATCGGAACCATACAGCGATGACATTGGCCCGCGCACAACTTCGATGCGCTCAATGGCGTCAACCGGGATCCAGTTAAGATCGAAATCGTTGTGGCGGAATACGGCGTTACGCGAGCTGACGCGCTTTCCATCAACCAGAATCAGCGTATAGCTGCTGTCCAGCCCACGGATACTCACGCCTTTACGGTTGTCCCCTTCGCTGGTGAGTTGCACGCCGGGCACTTCTCGTAGGACATCCTTCAGGTTGTTGACCGGCTTACGTTGCAGATCCTGCTGAGTGATGACGCTGATACTGGCGGGTGCATCTTTGAGATTCTGTTCGGTGGACGACGCAGTGACAACCATCGTGTCGCCAGATTCCGCAGCAATAACAGGCAGGGAAAGGGACAGTGCGGACGCACAAAGTCCTCCCCTTACGAAGGGATTCAACCTAAACATTCCATTTCTCCATGAGGTAAACACAACAATATCAAATTTTTATTGCTCACAATGCATTGCGCTCCGCCTGCTTCTTTGGCCGGTCGGAAGTGTGTTTATTTGCAGGTGTGGCAGTAACGTCATCGTCTAAACAACCCGCGACGCTGACTCCTTCATCCTTTTGATAATCGGCGTAACGATAAAACAAACGATAACCATTATCAATTCTATTGTTAACAATTATGTCTTTTCTCCATACTGTGGACATAAAAAAACCCGCTCAAATGAGCGGGTTTAAAAGAGAGAAAATGCGATTACTTTTTGAATCGCCCTGGGAAATCCATTTCGCTGTAGCGGACGAAGCGCGTGCCTTTTGTCAGCTTGTAACCAAACCAGATAATCAGGAACAGCGGGATCCCGATGTAAGTCGCCATCACGCCGCCCCAGTCAATGGTGTCTGACAGGAAGGCTTCGTAGTTTTGGCCCAGGGTAATAATCAGACACAGAATAAACGCGAAGATCGGCCCAATCGGGAAAAATCCTGAGCGATATGGCAGGTCGTTAATATCGTGCCCCTGCATAACGTAGCCGCGACGGAAACGATAGTGACTGATGGCAATCCCCAGCCAGGCGATAAAGCCCGTCATACCGGATGTATTCAGCAACCACAGGTACACCGTCTTATTACCAAACATGGATGTCAGGAAGCAAAGTCCCGCCACCACCGTTGTGGCATACAGCGCATTGCGCGGCACACCACCGCGTGACAACCTGGCGAAAATACGCGGCGCTTTGCCGTCGCACGCCAGGGTGTAGAGCATACGCGTCGAGGCGTACATGCCAGAGTTACCCGCAGAAAGTACCGCGGTCAGGATAACCGCATTCATCACCGCCGCAGCTGAAAGCAGACCAGCATGCTGGAAGACCAGCGTGAACGGGCTGACGCTAATGTCTTTCACATCGTTACGCAGCAAGCTCGGATCGGTGTAAGGAATGATCAGGCTGATAATCAGGATCGCGAACACGTAGAACAGCAGAATACGCCAGAACACCTGACGCACCGCGCGCGGGATATTCTTCTCCGGATCTTCGGATTCACCGGCGGCAATACCAATCAGTTCAGTCCCCTGGAAGGAGAAGCCAACAATCATGGCCACGCCGATCATGGCCGCAAAACCCCCGGCAAACGGCGCATCGCCAATTTCCCAGTTGCTCCAGCCCGCAGGTTCCGCCCCTTTAAAGATGCCCACAATCATCGCCACGCCGACGGCAATGAAGATAATCACGGTCGTCACTTTGATCAGGGAGAACCAGTATTCTGCCTCACCAAAACCCCGTACGGAGATGTAGTTCAGCAGGAAAATCACCGCCAGGAAAATGGCGCTCCAGATCCAGCCCGGCGTGTCCGGGAACCACCAGTTCATCACCAGCTGTGCGGCCACGAGGTCAACAGCGATAGTCACCGCCCAGTTGTACCAGTAGTTCCAGCCCAGCGCGAACCCAAAGCCTTCTTCTACGTATTTTTGACCGTAAGTCGAAAAGGAGCCGGACACCGGCATGTATGCCGCCAGTTCACCCAGGCTGGTCATCAGGAAGTACACCATCAGGCCAATCAACATGTAGGAAAACAGCGCGCCGCCAGGACCTGCCGCTGAAATGGTTGCACCGGATGCAACAAAAAGACCTGTACCAATCGATCCGCCAATGGCGATCATTGTCAGGTGACGCGCCTTGAGTTCGCGACGTAGCGCGGGCGCTTCTGTGGTTTTATTTTCTGAAACCATGTGAAAATGCTGTCCATTCTAAAAACGAGGCGCGATTGTAGCAGACGATAAGCCTTCCTTCTGGCAGAAATGCGCTGTTATAAGAGAGCTTCATGACTGGCCCAGGATTATAAGTAAAGCTGAGATACCTCCCCTCCCCTGGGCCGAGAAAGAGAATGCTACTGGCTGCAATAACGCAGAAAACGCTGAAGAGAACTGGAGAGATGTTTCTGGCGGTGGTGAATACACCACAGCGTGCGCACCAGCTTAGGTAACGGGACAGGAATTTCCACCAGCGAGCCGCTCTCAAGCTGTTCAGCAATCACCCGACGCGATAAACAGCTGATTCCCAAGCCGTGGCGCACCGCGTGCTTGATGGCTTCGGAGTTACCCAACTCCATCCCCAGATGAAACTGCGGCAGATGGGATAACAGCAGATAATCGACGATTTCGCGCGTGCCGGAACCGTGTTCACGTAAAATCCATGGCGCTTGCGCCAGGCGCTCCAGCGTAACGTCACCCTGCAAAAGAGCAGAAGCCGGAGAGGCAAAAACCACCAGCTCATCTTCCAGCCACGGCTCGGCGATAATATCGACGTTATGACACGGCCCTTCGATAAGCCCGATATCCACGCGAAAATCAATTATGGCGTTAATCACATCCTGGCTATTGCCGACGCTCATCTCCAGCGGCAGCGTAGGAAAATCCCGACGATAGCGGGCGATCACTTCCGGGAGAATATAATTCCCGATTGTACTGCTGGCGAAAACGCGAATAGCGCCATTTTCCTCGCGGAATAACTGTTCGATTTCAACCGCTTGTTCCAGTAACGCCAGCGCGCGCGGGTACAGCAAGCGGCCATGTTCATTGACCACCAGCCGCTTTCCCACCCTGTCAAAAAGCTGAACGCGAAGCTGACCCTCAAGATCGGTCAGGGCTGCGCTCACCGCAGATTGTGACAACGCCAGGCGTACAGAGGCCTGCGTCGTTGATCCGCTTTTCAGCACTTCGGCAAAAACTTCGAGCTGACGCAATGTTATGTGCATGGTTGCTTACCACTTATAAAGATTAATTATAAATATATAATCAATTTTATTTTTAAGCCAGAGCGCCGTAATCTTTTAACCAGAGAGAGGAGAAGGTTATGACAGCAATCACCCTACAGAATCATCGTTCAGTGTGGCATTACGTACCGGGGCTTGCGCTCAGCGCAGTCATCACCGGTGCGGCATTATGGGGCGGCAGCATTCCGGCCGTTGCTGGCGCAGGGTTTAGCGCGCTCACGCTGGCTATTTTGCTCGGCATGGTGGTCGGCAATACGGTTTATCCGCAGATTTCTCAATCCTGCGACGGCGGCGTAATTTTCGCTAAACAGCATCTGCTGCGTCTGGGCATTATTCTTTATGGTTTCCGCCTCACGTTTTCGCAGATTGCCGATGTGGGCGTCAGCGGAATTGTCATTGACGTCCTGACGCTGACCAGCACCTTTTTGCTGGCCTGCTTTATCGGGCAAAAAGTCTTTGGTCTGGATAAACAAACCAGCTGGCTGATTGGCGCAGGGAGCAGTATTTGCGGTGCCGCGGCAGTTCTGGCGACGGAACCGGTGGTTAAAGCGGAATCCAGCAAAGTGACGGTTGCGGTGGCGACGGTTGTTATCTTCGGTACGCTGGCGATTTTCCTTTATCCGGCCATGTATCCGCTCGTCGCCCACTGGTTTACGCCTGAAACTTACGGCATCTATATTGGTTCGACGATGCACGAAGTGGCGCAGGTTGTCGCTGCGGGCCACGCGATTAGCCCGGAGGCGGAAAATGCGGCGGTCATTGCCAAAATGCTGCGCGTGATGATGCTAGCGCCGTTCCTGATTATTCTGGCAACGCGCGTTAAACAGCTGACCCCCGCCGGGAAAGGTGAAAAAAGTAAAATCACCATTCCATGGTTTGCGATTCTGTTTATTGCCGTAGCGGTGTTTAACTCATTCCATCTGCTGCCCAAAGCAATGGTTGATATGCTGGTCACGCTGGATACCGTGTTACTGGCAATGGCGATGGCGGCGCTCGGCGTCACTACACACGTTAGCGCACTGAAAAAAGCCGGTGCAAAACCGCTGCTGATGGCGCTGATGCTCTTTGTCTGGCTGATTGTCGGCGGCGGCGCTATCAACCTGGCCGTCCACAGCCTGATGGCATAAAGCACTACATCCTTCTCCTGTTAACCCGCTATCATAAGCGTTTCGGGTTAACAGGAGTCCCTTTATGAAATATGTTGGAGCGCACGTCAGCGCAGCAGGCGGCCTTGCGAATGCCGCCATCCGCGCCGCCGAAATCGAGGCGACCGCTTTCGCCCTGTTCACCAAAAATCAGCGCCAGTGGCGCGCCGCGCCGCTCACACCTGAAATTATCGATGATTTCAAAGCCGCCTGTGAAAAGTACCATTTCGGGCCGGGGCAGATCCTGCCGCACGACAGTTACCTCATCAATCTGGGCCATCCGGTTCAGGAAGCGCTGGATAAATCGCGTGAAGCGTTTCTGGATGAATTACAGCGTTGCGAACAGCTTGGCCTGACGCTGCTGAATTTCCATCCAGGCAGCCACCTGATGCAAATCGACGAAGATGCCTGTCTGGCACGCATTGCGGAATCCATCAACATGGCGCTGGCACAAACGCAAGGCGTCACGGCAGTTATCGAAAACACCGCCGGGCAAGGGAGTAACTTGGGTTTCAAATTTGAGCATCTGGCGGCGATTATCGATGGCGTGGAAGATAAATCTCGCGTAGGCGTGTGTATCGACACCTGCCATGCCTTTGCGGCGGGATACGATCTGCGCAGTCAGGAAGAGTGCGAAAAAACCTTTGCAGAATTTGAACGGATTGTCGGCTTTAGGTATCTGCGCGGCATGCATTTAAACGATGCGAAAAGCGCGTTTGGTAGCCGTGTTGACCGCCATCATAGCCTCGGCGAAGGCAACATTGGCCATGATGCATTCCGCTTTATTATGCAGGACCCGCGCTTTGACGGCATTCCCATGGTGCTGGAAACGGTTAATCCGGATATCTGGGCAGAAGAAATCGCCTGGCTGAAAGCACAGCAGACCGCTGAACAAGCGGCATAAAAAAAGCCGGGTCGCATTCGCACCCGGCTTTTTATTGATTCAACGATCTTATGCTGCTTTAGCTACCGCTGCGGATTCCACTTCCGGGCGCTTCAGCACCGCGTAAGACAGACCTGCAATCAGCGTACCCGCGATAATCGCGAACAGATAACCCAGAACTGGTGTAATCGCACCAGGAATCAGCAGAACGAACAGACCACCGTGTGGTGCCATCAGTTTTGCGCCGATTGCCATGGAGATAGCCCCCGTCACTGCGCCGCCAACGATACAGCAAGGCAGGACGCGCATTGGGTCACGCGCGGCAAACGGAATCGCACCCTCAGTGATGAAGCACAAACCGAGAACCAGAGCGGCTTTGCCCCCTTCCTGCTGCGCTTTATCAAATTTGCGACGGGCGATAATCGTTGCCAGGCCCAGGGCCAGTGGTGGCACCATACCCGCCGCCATGATTGCCGCCATCGGCGCATAGGTCTGGGTACTCAGCAGCCCAACACCAAACGCATAAGCCGCTTTGTTCACTGGACCACCCATGTCGGTACACATCATGCCGCCAAGGATTGCACCCAGCAGTACCGCATTCGCGGTGCCCATGGTTTGCAGCCAGTGGGTCAGACCTTCAAGGATACCCGCAACCGGTTTACCAATCAGATAGATCATGCCCAGACCCACCACGAGGCTGGAAATCAGCGGAATGATCAGGATCGGTTTCAGCGCTTCCATGCTTTGCGGCAGCTTCAGTTTAGAACTGATCGCTTTTGCCACATAGCCGGCCAGGAAACCAGCGATAATACCGCCGATGAAACCAGAGCCAGTGCTCACTGCCAGCATGCCGCCAATAAGACCTGGCGTCAGACCTGGACGGTCAGCGATGGAAAATGCAATGTAACCTGCCAGCACGGGCACCATCAGCGCAAACGCCGAACCGCCACCAATTTGCATCAGTGCGGCAGCCAGCGTGCCCTGCACTTTAAACGCTTCGATACCGAATGCGAAGGAGAGTGCGATACACAAGCCACCCGCAACCACCATCGGCAGCATGTAAGAAACGCCCGTCAGCAGGTGACGATAAGCGCCCGCAGACTCTTTCTTGCCTTCGCTTGCAGATTGCGATTTTGCCGATGCCTGATACGGCTTAGCTTCTGCCAGGGCCTTATCAAACTCCTGCGCCGTTTTCTTCAGCGCCAGGCCGGTTGAGGTGCGATACATCGGCTTACCGGCAAATTTCGCCAGGTCCACTTCGATATCTGCCGCCACAATCACCAGATCCGCTTCAGCCACTTCTTCTGCCGTAATGGCATTGCCTGCGCCGACAGAACCACGGGTTTCAACCTTCACCCACCAGCCGCGCTTTTTCGCTTCGGTTTCGATGGCCTCAGCCGCCATAAAGGTATGCGCCACGCCGGTTGGGCACGCAGTGATTGCCACAACACGTTTTGGCCCCGTTGCAGAGACAGCCGCCGCGGCGACAGGTGCGGTATAAATCGCCGCATGGCCTTTCGCTTCGCTCAGGAATAATTCTGGATGTGCCACCGCGCGATTAATATCGCCCAGCCACACTTTTTTGCCGTTTAGCGCACTGTCAGCGGGCAGTTTGTCGCCCAGAACAATCGCCAGTTCAGCGTCATTCGGGTTATCGACAATTTCAACATGCGCTTTGTGTGCCGCCGCGCCCAACAGCGTTTTCGCCATATAGGCACGAGCCTGTCCAAGACTGGAATCAATGATCAGCAGCGTTTTCATTATGCCTCTCCTGCTGTTAGTTAAAAGGTTGTAAGTCAACGCGCGCCATCATCGCGGCCAACTGGGTACGTTCGGTAATACCAACATTGCTCTGGCTTACGGCCAGGGCTGCAACAGCGGTTGCAAGACGTAAAGTATGTTCACTGGATTCACGCATCAGCAGGCCATAGATCAGGCCACCAACCATTGAATCCCCTGCGCCCACGGTGCTGACAACTTCCACCGACGGTGGTTTGGCAATCCATTCGCCAGACGCGTTAACCCACAACGCACCTTCCGCACCCAGAGATATCACGACGTGAGCAATACCTTGTTCACGTAGCGCATGAGCGGCTTCAATCACATCTTTTAATTCTGGCAGCTTACGGCCTGCCCAGATCTCAAGTTCACGACGATTCGGTTTGACCAGCCATGGTGAGGCTTTCAGACCGGCAACCAGCGCTTCGCGGCTGCTGTCAAAAATAATGCACGGACATTGGCTACGCAGACGCAGCATCCAGTCGGTGAACGCTTCCGGGCTTACGCCGGACGGCAAACTGCCGCTAACGCAAACCATGTCAAACTGGCCAAGCCAGGTCAGGGAGTCGTTAACAAAGCGTTCCCAGTCGGCAGGCGTCACTTCAAAGCCGGAGAAGTTGAAGTCGGTCACTTCCCCGTCTTTTTCTGTCAACTTAACGTTAATACGGGTACGGCCCTGAACGACCTGAAAACGGTTAGCAATTCCCAGCTCGCTGAACAACTGCTGAAAACCATCCTGGTTATCTTTCCCCAGGAAACCACCCACGGTCACATCGATGCCTAAATCTTTGAGTACTTTGGCAACGTTGATGCCTTTACCCGCGGCATGCAGGCCGGTGGTACGAACAAGGTTAACTTCACCACGTTCAACTTCTGGCGTAAAACCGACCAGATCGTATGCGGGGTTCAGCGTAATGGTGGCGACACGTCTGCTCATTATGCGCCCTCCCCCAGACCTGCGGCGATGGCGTCGCCAATCGCTTTCAGCGCCTGTTCAGCATCAGCACCTTGCGCCGTGAAGCGCAGGCGATGGCCTTTTTTAACGCCCAGCGCGACCACTTTCATCAGGCTGCGGCCATTAGCGGGTTTACCGGAACCATCAAGATTGGTCACGGTGATTTCGCTCTCGAACTGTTTGATGGTGTTGACCAGCATGGTGCCCGGACGAGCGTGCAGGCCGTGCTCGTTACGCACCACAAATTCCGCGCTGAGCACATCATCCGTTGATACGTCGTCGCTGGTCAGCAGCGCCAACAGAGTCGCCGCATCGGCGTTCAGCAGGCGGTCAGCTTTATTGCTCAGCAGCAAGTCGCTCAGGCGCTTAAGCACCGCAACTGGCTGTTCATCCGCCATTGCGACGGTCACCAGCAGTGCTGCCGGCTCGCCATCCACATCAAAAGCGGTCGCTGCACGGCTTACCGCGATGGCGCTGCGCACATTGCCTTCAGCGCTGTCGTTGAGCCATACGCCCTGACCGAGATTCAATGGCTTATCGTTGATCACTCGCGCCACAAAAGCCGTCTCGACCGCACCGGCTTCTTTCAGACGACCCGCATTTAACGCCTGCAACGTCACCAGATCGGTGGCCGCAACATCAAGCGTCAGCGTATCGTTATCCAGTTTCAGCGCTTCGCTCTGCTTTTCACCCATCAGCAGCGCGCGCAGTTCTTCAGCCGTCGTGGCGGATTGCAATTGTTCAGCAACAGAGTCGTCGCTCAGGACATGCGTCAGCTGACGCAGCAAACCTAAGTGCTCATCGCTGCTGGCGGCGATACCGATGGCTACGTAAGCCACCTGCCCCTCGCCCCACAGAATGCCCTGCGGGAACTGATAAACCTGGACGCCGGTTTTCAGGACCTGATCGCGGGTATCGGTGGTGCCGTGAGGAATGGCGATACCATTACCCAGGAAGGTTGAGGTCTGCTGTTCGCGGGCCAACATACCGTCAACGTAGCCTTCAGCAACGTTGCCAGCCTGCACAAGGCTCGCCGCAATCAGGCGAATGGCCTCTTCTTTATTCCCGGCCTGTTCGCCCGGATGGATATCTTGCACGGATAACTGGAACATGGATCTCCTCTCTCGCTGAACTTGAATCGTTTCAGCCTTAATGAGAAAAAATGCGCTAATCTGCTCTGTGAGTTAGATAAGATAGCGCTGAAACGTTTCAAGGAGTCTTGCGCGTTCTGATATACCTTGCAAGAAAAGTTACAATTCCTGTTGCAGAATTTAGAAGTGCAGCACATTTCTTCAACGGATGGCTTACATTTGCTGATGTATAACCTCGTCCCACCGCTTCGCTTCAGCACCGTTCAGCAAAGAATTATTTTGAAATGTTATTTTGATTTTATTGTGGGATAATTGACCGCATCACCTGTTTATTTTCTGACAAGCGGCGTACACTCCGCCACTTTCACATCACTGATATAGAAACATGCACAACACCCCCGCTGCCGCCTCACCAAAGCCAATTGATCTGACGTCATCGGCGTTTTTGATTGTTGCCTTCCTCACCGGTATCGCCGGTGCATTGCAAACGCCAACGCTGAGCTTATTTCTCACCAATGAAGTCCATGCCCGCCCGGCTATGGTTGGCTTTTTCTTTACCGGAAGCGCCATCATTGGCATCCTGGTCAGCCAGTTCCTGGCAGGGCGTTCTGACAGAAAAGGCGACCGAAAAAGTCTGATCGTTTTTTGCTGTTTGCTCGGCGTGTTCGCCTGCATACTTTTCGCCTGGAACCGCAACTATTTTGTCTTGCTGTTTGTCGGCGTATTTCTCAGCAGCTTTGGCTCGACGGCCAACCCGCAGATGTTTGCGCTCGCGCGTGAGCATGCCGATCGCACGGGTCGTGAAGCGGTAATGTTTAGCTCTATTTTGCGTGCTCAGGTGTCACTGGCGTGGGTCATTGGCCCTCCTTTGGCCTACGCACTGGCGATGGGCTTTGGCTTTACCGTGATGTATTTGAGTGCTGCCGCGGCTTTTGTGGTGTGTGGCGCGATGGTGTGGTTTTTCCTGCCGTCGATGCGTAAAGAGCCAAAACTGGCAACCGGCACACTGGAAGCACCGCGCCGTAATCGTCGCGACGCCTTGCTTCTGTTTATCATTTGTACGCTGATGTGGGGCACCAACAGTCTCTACATCATTAATATGCCGTTGTTTATTATTGATGAGCTGCATCTGCCGGAAAAACTGGCGGGGATCATGATGGGGACAGCAGCGGGTCTGGAAATCCCGACCATGCTGATTGCCGGCTATTACGCAAAACGCTTCGGTAAGCGTTTCCTGATGCGTATTGCGGTGGTCGCGGGCCTGCTGTTTTACATCGGAATGCTGACGGTACATGAGCCGGCCCTGCTGCTGGCTTTACAGCTGCTGAACGCCATTTACATCGGCATCCTCGCGGGTATCGGCATGCTCTATTTTCAGGATTTAATGCCGGGACAGGCTGGCGCAGCCACGACGCTTTATACCAATACCACCCGCGTGGGCTGGATTATTGCCGGATCGCTGGCAGGAATTGTGGCGGAAATCTGGAGTTATCACACGGTGTTCTGGTTCGCACTGGTGATGTGCATCATTACGGTGGGCTGTCTGACGCGCATCAAAGACATTTAGGGCGCGGTCAGCATTTCCAGTTCAAGAAGCCAGGTCATCGCTTGCGCACGCGAATTACCGCACATCTCTTTCGCTGGCTGTAATCCCGCGCACACCTTTGGGCGTGACGATGAACCGAAAATTTTACACAGATTATTGTCAGAAAGCTGAACGCAGCGGGTGTTGGCAGGCTTACCGTCAGGCATCCCAGGAATAGGGCTTGAAATGGACGGTGCGGTGCAACACGCGCCACAGTCCGGGCGGCAATCCATAAACACTCTCTATGAGTCACTGAGGCCCGTGCTGTCGGGCATGGCGCGCACAGTAACACCTTTTGCGTATTGATAGCAAAAGCCGCTAATTCCGCTTGCCTGAAAGGCTGCGCGCGAGTAATTTGACGCGATATTTTTTACCTCACCGTAAACAGGATTACTGCAATGCCAAGAGCGAATGAAATTAAGAAAGGTATGGTACTGAACTACAACAGCAAGCTGCTGATTGTGAAAGACATTGATGTTCAGTCCCCTAGCGCCCGTGGCGCAGCAACGCTGTACAAAATGCGCTTTGCCGATGTCCGTACCGGCCTGAAGGTTGAAGAGCGTTTTAAAGGTGATGATATCGTTGATACGGTGACCCTGACGCGTCGCTTCGTTGATTTCTCCTACATTGACGGCAACGAATATGTGTTCATGGATAAAGAAGACTACACACCGTATATCTTTACCAAAGATCAGATTGAAGACGAGCTGCTGTTTATTCCTGAAGGCGGCATGCCGGATATGCAGGTTCTGACGTGGGATGGCCAACTGCTGGCGCTGGAACTGCCGCAGACGGTTGATCTGGAAATCGTAGAAACGTCACCGGGCATTAAAGGCGCGTCTGCAAGTGCACGTAACAAACCGGCGACACTGACAACCGGTCTGGTTGTTCAGGTTCCTGAATACCTTTCCGCTGGCGAAAAAATTCGCATCCATATCGAAGAAAAACGTTATATGGGTCGCGCAGACTGATACAAAAAACCCGGCTTTCGCCGGGTTTTTCTTTTACAACAATTCTGGATACTTCAGCATTTTCAGTGCCAGCTCAACGCCCCGCACTTCCGCCATCCCTTTCAGACGGCCAATCGCAGAATAACCTGGGTTCGTTTTCTTACGTAAATCGTCGAGCATTTGATGCCCGTGGTCCGGACGGAATGGAATCGGACGCACGTCGCCGACTTTCTTACGGCGCTGCTCTTCGCTCAAAATCGCATCCACCACCGCCACCATATTCACATCGCCACCCAAATGAGCCGCTTCGTGGAACGTTTTAGGGTTATCTTCACGACACGTCGCACGCAGATGGGTGAAGTGAATGCGATCGCCAAAGGCTTCAATCATCTTCACTAAATCATTATCTTCGCGCACGCCGTACGAACCGGTACACATGGTGAAACCATTGTTGATGCTATCCACCGTCTCTTTCAGCCACTGCATGTCTTCAATGGTAGAAACAATGCGCGGCAGACCGAGGATCGGGCGCGGTGGATCGTCCGGATGAACGGCCAGGCGTAAGCCACATGCTTCTGCCACAGGCACAATCGCGCGCAGGAAATACGCCATATTTTCGCGCAGCTGATTTTTGTCGATGTCGCCATATTCAGCCAGACGCGCACGGAACTGATCCAGCGTGTAACCCTCTTCGGCACCCGGCAGACCCGCGATAATATTACGCGTCAGCTTTTCGATATCCGCATCAGAAGCATCATTAAACCATTTCAGCGCCTGCTGTTGCTCCTCTGCGGAGTAATCCGCATCCGCGCCCGGACGTTTTAGAATGTGGAGTTCAAACGCTGCAAAGGCAATCTGATCAAAGCGCAGCGCTTTGGAACCGTCTGGCATTTGATATTCGAGATCGGTACGCGTCCAGTCCAGAATCGGCATGAAGTTGTAGCACACGGTGTCGATCCCGCAGGTCGCCAGGTTACGAATACTCTGCTGATAGTTGGCTATCCAGGTGTCAAATTGTCCTGAATGCGTTTTGATGTCTTCATGCACCGGGATGCTTTCGACAACCGACCAGGTCAGCCCTTTTTCAGCCAGCACGGCCTGACGTTTTTTGATCTCTTCCACCGGCCAAACTTCACCGTTCGGAATATGGTGTAATGCGGTCACGACGCCTGTTGCGCCAGCCTGACGGACATCATCAAGAGAAACCGGATCATTCGGCCCGTACCAACGCCAGGTTTGTTCCATCGCTTCGCCCTCTAAAGTTGTTATACCAATATGTGTTAGTGCAATGACGACTACCATACATGTTTGATTTAGACGGTCAACGCGTGCAGCGGGATTGATTGATCCATCTCACAGAATCTGGATATTTACGGCTTACCAATTCAATTTGCTGTCATATAACTTTACACTGCCATTGTTAATTAATGGTTAATCAGGTGTGTATTACATGAAGACTATTGCCTCCGCTTCGCTTCCTCCGCACGTACAACTGCCGCAGTACGATCGCCAGCAACTGCGCTCCCGCATTGTTCATTTCGGTTTTGGCGCTTTTCACCGTGCGCATCAGGCGTTGTTAACAAACCGTGTGCTCAACGCCAAAGGGGGCGACTGGGGTATCTGTGAGATTAGCCTGTTCAGTGGCGATGTGCTGATGAGCCAGCTTCGCGCACAGGATCACCTGTTTACCGTGCTGGAAAAAGGCACAGGCGGAAATCAGCCAATTGTTGTCGGCGCTGTGCATGAGTGCCTGAATGCCAAACTCGATACGCTGGCGGCCATTATTGAGAAATTTTGTGAACCGCAGGTGGCCATCGTTTCGCTGACCATCACCGAAAAAGGGTATTGCATCGATCCGGCGACGGGCAAGCTGGATACGCTGAATACGCGCATCCTTCACGATCTGGAAACCCCAACCGAACCCCACTCAGCGCCTGGTATTCTGGTAGAAGCCCTTCATCGCCGCCGCGAACGCGGTCTTGCGCCGTTCACCGTCCTGTCGTGCGACAACATCCCTGATAATGGGCATGTGGTTAAAAATGCGGTGCTGGGGATGGCGGAAAAACGCGCCCCTGAGCTGGCCGAGTGGATTGCGACACACGTCAGTTTCCCTGGGACGATGGTCGATCGCATCGTCCCCGCCGCCACAGAAGCGTCGCTGGCAGAAATCACTCATGAGCTAGGCGTGGAAGATCCCTGCGCGATCAGCTGCGAGCCGTTCATCCAGTGGGTGGTAGAAGACAATTTCGTCGCCGGTCGCCCGGAATGGGAAATCGCGGGCGTTCAGATGGTTGAGGACGTTCTGCCGTGGGAGCAGATGAAGTTACGCATGCTGAACGGCAGCCACTCGTTCCTGGCGTATCTCGGCTACCTTGCTGGTTTTGCCCATGTGAGTGATTGCATGCAGGACGATGCGTTCCGCGCGGCGGCACGTCGCCTGATGCTGGATGAACAGGCCCCAACATTGCGCATCACGGATGTCGATTTAACAGCCTATGCTGACAGCCTGATCGACCGATTTGCCAACCCAGCTTTACAGCATCGCACCTGGCAAATCGCCATGGACGGTAGCCAAAAGCTGCCACAGCGAATGCTCGAAGGCGTTCGCGTGCATTTGCAACGCGAAAGCGCGTGGCCACTGCTGGCGCTGGGTATCGCTGGATGGATGCGCTATGTGAGCGGCATCGACGATACGGGGAAGACCATCGATATTCGCGATCCGCTGAGCGAAAAAATTCGTGCGATAGTTGAGACCAGCAGCGATAAAGAACGCGTGAGCGCGCTTCTGGCACTTTCAGAAATTTTTGGCAGCGACTTGCCGCACGATCCTCAGTTTATCGACGCTATAACGCTTGCCTACCAGCGCATTGCAGCGCGCGGCGCGCGTCAGGCCGTTATCGATACCCTGGCGATGTAACATTTTTTGCTGTTTAGCGCGAACGGATAGATTGTCCGTTCGCCCTCCCCCTTCTCGCTGCTGTCTTTTTTCGCCAGGATTATTGATAATTGTGATGTATTACAATTTTCTCCTGGAGCTCATGTGACCAAAACCAACCTCGTAACCGGTTTTCTCGGCAGCGGTAAAACCACTTCCATCCTTCATTTGCTGGCCAATAAAGATCCGGCAGAAAAATGGGCCGTGCTGGTCAACGAATTCGGTGAAGTCGGGATTGATGGCGCGTTGCTGGCAGACAGCGGTGCGATTGTGAAAGAAATTCCCGGCGGCTGCATGTGCTGCGTCAATGGTTTACCGATGCAGGTGGGGCTGAATACGCTGCTGCGTCAGGGAAAGCCGGACCGTTTAATTATCGAACCCACTGGCCTTGGCCATCCCAAACAGATCCTCGACCTGCTTACCGCACCGGTATATGAGCCGTGGATCGATCTGCGAGCCACGCTGTGTATTCTCGACCCGCGCCAGTTGTTGGACGAGAAATCCGTACAAAATGAAAATTTCCGTGACCAGCTTGCCAGCGCAGACATCATCGTGGTGAATAAAGAGGACCGTGCGACAGACGAGAGTCGGGCAGCGTTCGACCTCTGGTGGCAGCATTTTGGTGGCGATCGCCAATTCGTGCAGACCACCCAGGGTCATATTGATAATGCACTATTGGATTTCCCAAGACTGAATTCAGCTGAACTGCCTGCCAGCGCTGAACATGCGCACAGTCACGCCGACAAAAAAGGCCTGGCGGCGTTGAGCCTGCCTGCTCATCAGCGCTGGCGTCGCAGTCTCAATAGCGGCCAGGGACATCAGGCCTGTGGCTGGATTTTTGATGCCGATACACGCTTTGATACGATTGGTATTCTGGAATGGGCCAGGCTTGCACCGGTCGAGCGTGTTAAAGGCATCATGCGCACTCAGGATGGGCTGGTGCGGATTAATCGTCAGGGCGCGGATTTCTTTATCGAAACGCAGAACGTTGCGCCGCCAGACAGTCGAATAGAGTTAATTAGTGCGGTTAACACCGACTGGAACGTGCTTCAGGCCAGTTTGTTGAAGCTTCGTTTAAGTTCGGGCGACTAACGTTGCCCCCGACTAAACTATCCAAGATGATGATGATTAAACGACTTACATACATTTCATTGCTCAATGCTGCCGGCTTTGCGCTGTTTCTGTCCTGGTATCTGCCAGCGAATCATGGCTTCTGGTTTCCGATTGATTCCGGGATCTTCCACTATTTCAACCATAAGTTGAGCGAAAGTCAGCCGTTTCTGTGGCTGGTCGCTATCACCAACAACCGCGCCTTTGATGGGTTTTCATTGCTCGCTATGGGCTGTCTGATGCTCTCTTTCTGGCGAAAAGAAGACGCAACGGGCCGTCGCCGCATTATCATCATTGGGCTGGTGATGCTGCTGACAGCCGTGGTGGTTAATCAACTGGCTCAAGGGCTGATGCCGGTTAAGCGGTCCAGTCCGACGCTCTTTTTCCCGGATATTAATCGCGTCAGCGAATTACTGCATATTTCCACTAAGGACGCCTCGAAAGACAGTTTCCCTGGGGATCATGGAATGATGCTGCTTATTTTTTCGGCATTCATGCTACGTTATTTCGGTAAAAAAGCGTTTGGAATAGCCCTAATTATTGTTGTGGTATTCGTTTTCCCACGCGTAATGATCGGCGCTCACTGGCTAACTGATATTGTTATCGGTTCACTTTCCGCCGTGTTGATTGGTTTGCCATGGTGCTTAATGACGCCTTTGAGCGATCGTCTGATTGCGCTTTTCGATCGATACCTGCCTCGAAAATGCAACAAACCAAAAACAAATAACTAACCTAAATTAACACCATTCATCAGGGATCATTTTAGATCCCTGAAAATATCCCACTATATTTCTGCTATTTTGTCATCGAGTCGTAATATCATTCACGTTGTAAATGAATGCATTGCATGCTTTTTAAGCTAAATTGCCGGTATTTTGTGCAATCCCGGTTAATCACTTTCTCTATCACAATTTCTTATAAAAAAACCAATATTATTGCTCGCATTGACTAAGCCGATCAGTTAATCTCGAACTCGTTTTGCCTCACAGCGATAATTATTCTCTGGGTGAATAAGTTTGTGCGTTAGACCACAGATTTGACCATAAAGAATTGTCTCATTGTGCGCAGATATTTAGTCTCGTCACGTTTGGCATTTTATAACGACTTTTATCGTTAAGGACTTCAAGGGAA
>Ga0308165_1002224_pt1 | contig 24037 bp, 19 predicted proteins | sample PhyWR2_FD_201032 | JGI IMG/M metagenome (GOLD analysis project Ga0308165, IMG submission 201032) | Phyllosphere microbial communities from UC Gill Tract Community Farm, Albany, California, United States - DLSLW.R2 | ecosystem: Host-associated > Plants > Phyllosphere > Unclassified | place: USA... | reverse complement strand
CCGCAGCAAATAATCGAATGAGGACACAACCCAAAAAGAACAGCGTCAGGCTACCATGAAGCACAAGGATGGTGTGTACTGGCCAGCTAAAAAGGCAGGCAATAAAAGCATAAAGCCCCATCGCAATAAGAAAGGCCTGCGGCGTTTCAAGAACGCGAGATGCGGAAAAAAGCTTCGGCGTCATGGAATGCGCTCGTGAAATCAACTCCTTTTGATGGCGTTGCCGCAGAATTTTTCTTAACAGTGAGTGCGTACAGATCCGTATGCGCGCGCGCAATTCTGGAAACCGGCGCAGTTGCTCAAGAAGTCGGTCCGTCCGACGTTCATTGGGCGCAACGTAAAGATAGCTGGAGCCATCGGGGCCCAAAACCATCGCCTGCCCCACCTCCACCACAGATGATGCAGCCTCATCGGAAACGAAAATGCGCGATGGCAGAATTTCTTCTGTAAACGGAAGTTCCAGATAATCTGCAATGGCCTCGAAAAGCATCGTTTCCGTAACAGCGCGTTCGTGCTGGACCTCCTCGCAGAAACTTGTCCCATTTATTATAGCAGATTCATAAGCCCGTTTCAGGCAAGAACGCGGCACGCCGCGTCGCTCCAATCTGGCAGATATGGCTGTGCATACCTCCAGATCGAATGCGATCGATCCATTACTCATAGTACCCCCGCACTACTACTGCATTATATTAATTATCTCTAAGATTTACATCAGTTTTAAAATGTGAGGTCTGATTTTTACTAATGTATGATTTGTTTAAATAAACCCACATATAGAAATGTATTTCATTTTATTTAAAACACAAACAAGATTCTTCAAGAAAATCCGAGTCTCCATTATCATGACCAAGCTTAAAGATTTTCAATATAGCAACACCCTGCGCGCACCTCATAAGCCCTCGTTAACGCGAAATTATAAGATAATGCTTACATAAAACATCGATGAAACTGCAGTTTTTCAGCATAGCGGTCGCAGCCTGTTGGCTTCTGGGTAGCCTTCCTGCCAATGCGCAATCCGCACCCAAGGCACCCGACTTCTTTAATCAGAAAGAACGGTTGGCTCTGCCATCTTTGCAGGGGTTGAACAGGTTACGCTTCATAACAACGCTCGATTTCCCGCCTTTCAATTCACTTAATGATGCCGGGCAGCTCAGTGGTTATAATGTCGATCTCGCGAAGGCGCTGTGCAGCCAAATGGGATTGGGCGACATATGCCAGATTGAAGCCGTGCCATGGGACGAGCTGGAAATGAAGCTTCAAAATGGCGAAGCCGAAGCCATTATTGCAGGTTTGAGTGCCAATTCGCAGAACCGGGAAAAGTTCAGTTTCACCCGCGCTTATATGCGTTTGCCCGCCCGCTTTGTCACAACCAAAACAAATAGCTTTTCAGATCCTGCGGCCATCGCCGTGCGCGGCAAAAATATTGGCATTATTTCAGGTACAGCGCATGAACAACTTCTGAAAGCCTATTTCCCACAGGCCGTTGCCAAACCATATACAGATCGCAATGCTCTTATGGCAGGGTTGCAAAAAAGCGAAGTGGTTGCCGTATTTGACGATGGAATGGCGCTGTCATTTTGGCTTCCGAGCGAAGAAGCAAATGACTGCTGCGCCTTTACGGATGGGCCTTATCTTGCGCCGCAGTATCTCGGGTCTGGCCTGAGCATAGCAGTTGCACAAAAAAATGTGTCGTTGGTGAACGCTTTCAATAATGCTCTTCAGTCTTTGCAACAGCAGGGCAAACTGACAGAACTCTATTTGCGCTATTTCCCCACCAGCTTTTATTAAAAAGCTGAAAGAGAACTATTTTTGCCGCTAAAACCTCTGTTAATTTCGTGCCATTTTGTCGCACCCAGGTGCTGAATGACGCTTGAGTTTTCAGTGTTTTTTGAAACTTCCGATTATTCGATACTTACAGCACATAAGTAAAATTATTTTAAATCAAAATATTATGGGGTGAATACAGAAAATTAGTCACGTAAAATATACCATCACCGTGTAATTTTCGTGTCGCTTTTATCATATTTCCCCAATAAATCCATATATTTATTTAGACTTGAAGAATCTTTCTTTTAATCGATAATCAAAATCGAGGAAGAGGAGGAATTATACATGTACCAAGGCATCAGCACTCATTGGCACAAGACTCCTGCGCAAGCAAAGCAATCCCCGAATGAAGCGACTTACGTATTCTTCGGCATATTTTTGACATGCCTTACGGTTCCGGCGGCAATCATTGTTTGGGCTATTGTCCAGAGCATGGCGGTGCATTTCTAGAATCTGGAACATTGACAGGCTGCCACTGAGCAACAGGGTAGTTGCATAAGGGATCAGACCTATTCGAGCTAACTGCTCAGGGTGATCAGCTGCAGTGCGCCCTGTTTTATAGACACAGTAGAAACGCTTTAGTTAATTGTTTTTATAGGGTTATTCCACGTAAAACCGCTTCGCACTTTTGCTGAAAATGCTTGAGATGCGATTATACTCAAAGCATAATTTGAAAAAGCCCCGCATCAAGCGGGGCTTTTTTGCATTCTCTCCTCTCAAGCCTTCGCTAGTCAGCGAAGACGCGTAGGAAGAGTATCAATGTGCCGAACCACTTCCCTCGCCCGGGACAGGCTCTGCCGCGGGTTGCGAAACCGCCGTATCATCAGGACGCTTTTTCGGAGGCTTGCGAGCGATCAAGCTGTAGAACATCGGGATAAAGAAGGTTGCGATGAAGGTCGCAGCCAACATGCCTCCGATGACACCCGTACCGATTGAGTGGCGGCTTGCTGAACCTGCACCGGAGCTGATCGCCAACGGTACCACACCGAGAATAAACGCCAAAGACGTCATCACAATCGGGCGGAAACGCAAGCGTGCGGCTTCAGCAGCAGCTTCAATCGCCGACTTACCCTCTTCACGTTGCAGCACGGCAAATTCCACGATCAGAATTGCGTTCTTTGCCGCAAGACCTATGAGCGTCACCAAACCGATCTGGAAATAGACGTCATTCGTTAGTCCGCGAAGATCGGTTGCCAGCAGCGCACCAAACAGAGCGAAGGGCACCGCCGTGATAACCGCAAGTGGGAGGCTCCAGCGTTCATATTGCGCAGCAAGGATCAGGAACACCATGATCAGACCGAAGATCATAGCCTGACTGCCACTGCCACTTGTCGAGACTTCCTGATAGGCAGAGCCAGTCCACGCAATCTGGAAGCCTTGCGGCAAGGATTCAGCAGCAACTTCCTGCATCGCCTTGATCGCATCACCCGACGTAAAGCCCGGCGCCGGATTGCCTGTGACCTTGGCAGCGTTAAACGCATTGAAGCGCTCCAGCTGATCCGGTCCGACAATACGCTTCACCGTCACCAGTGCGCTCAGTGGGATCATACTGCCAGAGTTTGCACGCACGAACACATGTTTGAGATCACTTGGATCACGGCGGAATTCAGCTTCCGACTGAAGGTTGACCTGATAGTTACGGCCATAAAGCGTGAAGTCGTTGACGTAAACACTACCGAAGGTCGCCTGCATGGCGGTGAACACCGAATTGATCGGTACGCCCATGGCTTTGGCCTTGTCACGGTCAAGCTGAATATCATATTGCGGTACATTCGGGTCGAATGTCGTGCGGACGCCAGTGAGTTCAGGACGTTTGCTTGCGGCCTCAACCAAAAGATTAGTAGCGTTGGTCAGTGACTGAACACCCCCGCCTGTGCGATCCTGTACATAAAGTTCAAACCCGCCAGTCGTGCTAAGCCCCATAATCGGCGGCGGATTGAATGCCAGAACCAGACCATCCTGAATGCCTGCATTCATGCCCATGATTGCACCAGGCAGATTGCGTGCATCAAGATCAGGCGTCGTGCGCTCTTTCCAATCCTTGAGCATGATGAACATCGTGCCCGCACTGGTTTTCAGACCGCCTGAGAGCAGATCAAAACCAGCAACTTCAAACACGCTTTCGACGGCAGGATGCTTGCGGATATTTTCGCTGGCCTCATGAAGAACCGCGCTCGTGCGTTCCAACGATGCCGCCGGCGGCAGGATAGCCACACTGAACAGGAAGCCCTGATCTTCATCCGGCAGAAGCGAACTCGGTACCTTTTCAAAGAGATAATAAGTGCCACCCAGCAGGCCTGCAAAAATAAGCAGGCCGATGGAAGCACGCTTCAGAAAGAAGCGAACGCCAGCGGTATATCCATTCGTCAGCCGATCAAAGAAGCGGTTGAAGATGCGGAATGGCAGCATCGGTTCATGATGGCCGGGCTTCAAGATCATTGCGCAGAGTGCGGGCGTCAGCGTCAAAGCTACAATACCCGAGATCGTCACCGAAATCGCAATCGTAACAGCGAACTGCTTATACATTTCGCCAACCAGACCACCCATGAAGGCGACCGGAATAAACACGGCGCAGAGCACGAGAACAATCGCGATAACCGGGCCTGTCACTTCGCTCATTGCCTTGATGGCAGCTTCGCGGGGCGGCAGTTTTTCGGTTGTCATGATGCGTTCAACGTTTTCCAACACCACGATCGCATCATCGACCACGATACCAATCGCCAACACCAGACCAAACAACGTCAAGAGGTTGATCGAGAAGCCAAGCACATACATCCCCGCGAATGTTCCGATAATCGAGATCGGAACCGCGATGACCGGAATAAGCGTTGCACGCCAATTCTGAAGGAAGATAAAGACCACCAGAACAACAAGGATAATCGCCTCGATGAAGGTGTGTATAACCTCTTCAACCGAGACTTTAATGAACTTGGTGGTATCGAAAGGAACTGAGTAATCTATGCCTGCGGGAAAGCTGGTTTTCAGCTCAGCCATACGATTCTGTATGAGTTCCATTGTATTGAGCGCGTTTGCACCCGGCTGAAGATAGATCGCAATCGGAACCGCAGGCGTGCCATTAAGCGCACTGTCTACCAGATAGCTTTCGGTGCCCAGTTCGACACGCGCCACATCTTTGAGAAGAAGCGTTGCAGCATTCTTGTCAGAACGAAGAATGATGTTTTCGAAAGCTGCCGCATCGGGCAAGCGGCCCTGCGTGGTCGCTGTATAGGTGAACGGTCCCGCCTGCGGGTCCGGCTGATCACCAAAACGACCGGCTGCAAACTGCGCATTCTGCTCCTGAATAGCCGTCTGAACATCTGACGGTGTCAGATTGTATTGCGCAAGCTTATCAGGACGCAGCCAGACGCGCATCGAATATTCAATATTGCCGAGCAACTGGACATCGCCCACGCCGGAAAGACGCTTCAGATCGTCAATGACGTTCAGAAGTGCATAGTTACCCACGTAAGTACGGTCATAGCGATCGGTGGTCGAGAACATCGCCACCATGCCAAGAATTGTGCTTGAACGCTTATCGACGGTTACGCCAAGACGCTGCACTTCCTGCGGAAGCGAGGATGTTGCACGCTGAACACGGTTGTTGACGTTGATCGCTGCCTGATCCGGGTCTGTGCCCAGAGCGAAGGTGACCGTCAACTGCATGGTGCCGCTGCCAAGGCTCGAAGACTGCATATAAAGCATGTTCTCTACGCCGTTGATCTGCTGCTCAAGAGGAGCTGCAACCGTTTGCGTTACCGTCTCGGCACTTGCACCCGGATAGGTCGCACTGACGACAACCTGCGGCGGCGTCAGCTCGGGATATTGCGCGATAGGCAAAATCCGCATCGCGATGAGGCCTGCCATCACAATGACGATGGAGATAACCGCCGCAAAAACCGGACGGTCGACAAAGAACTTATTCATTGCTTGTCTGCCGCCTGTTCTGTTTCTGCTGCGTTTGCAGCTTTCGCTTCAACCGGCTGGACGGCTTTGCCTGGAGCAGCCTTGATTACACCCTCTGTGATGATGCGGTCACCGGCCTGCAAACCATCACTGACAAGCCATGCATCGGTGAGTTCACGCGCAATCTTGATCGGCCGGACTTCCGCAATGTTTTCCTTGTTAACAACATAAACGAACTGGCCCTGTGCGCCCTGCATCAGAGCCGCTTTTGGAACCAGAATTGCATCATCAATAGTCACGCCCAAAATCGATGCGCGAACGAACTGGCCAGGGATCAGTCGCTGATCAGGATTGTCCACGACAGCGCGCGCACCAATTGTTCCGGTCTCCGTATCAAGCGATGACGAGGTAAAATCGATGATGCCTTCTTGATCATACGCTTCACCATCACCGAAAAAAATCTTGATGCGAAGACGATCGGCATCTTGCCCCGTCGCCCCGCGCGCCGCACGAAGCTTACGGATTTCTGCAGCTTCCGTGTCAGTGAAGGAGAAGTTGACATAGACCGGATTGATCTGGGTGATCGAAGTAAGCAGGCTCGACGTTGCATCACTGCCTATAAGACTGCCTTCGGAAACCTGCTCAAGGCTGGTGATTCCGCTGATGGGCGCTGTAACCTTGGTATAGCTGAGGTTTAGTTCCGCCGTGCGCAACTGTGCCTTGGCCGCGGCCACGACTGCCTTGTTGAGGTCGCGCGTCGCCAATGCTGTATCACGAACCGCTGTGCTCTGCACCTTCTGCTGCACAAGTTGTTCAGCGCGTTCTGCATCACGGATCGATTGCTGGTAGGTGGCTTCCGCCTGCGCAACCTGCGCCTGAGCGCGGGCAAGTTCAGCTTCATAAGGAGCCGGATCAATCTCAAAAAGCAGATCGCCAGCTTTGACTTCCGTACCTTCTACGAAATTACGATGCAGGAGTATGCCGCCAACACGCGCACGGACCTGAACATCACGAAAAGCGCTGACGCGAGCGGCGTATTCGTAGGGAACTGCAACATTCTGCGCCTGAATTTCAGTAACAGTGACTGGTGGTGGTGGCGGCATTGCTCCGCCTGGAGCCTGCGCGAATGCAGTTTGACCTGCAAAGATGAAAAAGGCGGCTCCTGCCGCGAAAAGCCGAATGGAACGGTTCATGGTCATAGTGGGAGTTGCCCTTGATGTCGTATGGTGCAGCCAGATAAACATACACGAATGTTTGTAAATACGAAATTGAGTGTTATAGTCAATTGTCAAAAGTTATGTATCACGAATGAGTTACCCCGATTATGAAGGGAAAAACGGGCCTCTCATACGTCCGAATTATTGAAAGAATCTTGAATGCGAAGAACGAAAGCCGAAGCTGCAGAAACACGTGATGCCATTTTGACCGCTGCAGAACACGTCTTTCTCGACCGCGGACTTACGCAATCAACTCTTATGCAAATTGCCTGTCATGCAGGTGTAACGCGTGGCGCGATCTATTTTCATTTTCAAGACAAGCTGGACATTTTTCAAGCGATAATTAACCGCACGTGCTTTCCACATGAAGAGATTATGAGACAGGCCGCTGCTTGTGATCACCCCAATCCATTGAATGTACTTGAACAATCAATCCTGACAGCCTTGGAGCTTTTTACCACCAACGAGCGCCAGCAGAACGTGTTCACCATCATTCATCAGCGTTGCGAATATGTCGGAGAAGTCGCACCTCTGGTTGAGCATTTAAAAGAAGCACGCGCCAATGTGTTGTCGCTCTTCAAAGGCTTGCTCGATATTTCGGAGCGCCGTGGGGAGCTTTCCAAGGAATGGTCATCTATATCAGCCGCACAAATCCTGCTTGCGATATTGGGTGGTCTTCTCAATGAATGGATGAGAAGTGATCGCAGCTTCGATCTGGTTCAATCGGGCGGTAAGACCATCAAAACAATGATACAATCCATGCATATAGAAGATCAGTAAACCTAGCATTCAGCAGGGCGCCCACGCGGATACAGATCATTCACTCACTGCATCGTGATGCGCAAACATGAAAAAATAAGATTTTTTTATGGGGATTGCTGGTCGGGCAAAAAAGTTGGGAAAGACGGCGCATCGCCTTTTAATTTACGCTTACGTCAATGTAAGTCTTGCGATTAGCACGAAACTCGACCACATTCATTCTTGAGGAAGTGCCTATCCAATTCTTGAGGACAGGCAAATTGGGAGAAGGGTGGCGGGCTTGTCGCTCAAACAACGGACGGAGCAATCCGGGGAGAAGGCATGGTAAAAAAAGCAGCGGAAACCAAAACCACGTCGAGTAAAGCGACATCGGCTATATCTGTCTCGGATAAGATCTGGCTCAAATCCTATCCCAAAAGCGTTCCGCATGAGATCGATCTCAGCAAATCCACATCCATTGGAGATATGATCTCGGCCGCATGCCGCCAGTTTGCCGATAAACCGGCATTCACCTGTATGGGCAAAGATATGTCCTACAAGGAATTGGATGAAAATTCGCGCGCGCTCGCAGCCTGGCTTCAATCGCGCGGATTGGTCAAAGGCGACCGCGTTGCGGTGATGATGCCCAATATCCTGCAATATCCTGTGGCAATTGCCGCGATCTTAAAAGCAGGTTTCGTCGTAGTTAACGTCAACCCGCTTTACACGCCGCGCGAACTTCAGCATCAGTTGAATGATTCAGGTGCACAGGCACTGATCGTGTTGGAAAACTTCGCAGCGACCGTACAAAAATCCCTTGCTTCTATCCATGTGCCGAACATCATCGTCGCCACCATGGGAGACATGCACGGTCTCAAAGGCCACATCATCAATCTGGTGGTGCGCAAGGTGAAAAAGCTGGTGCCGGAATGGAGCATTCCCGACCATGTGCGTTTTAAAGATGCGCTGGCGCAGGGTCGTTCCAAGTCTTTTAATCCAGTGCCTATCGATAAATCCGACATCGCCTTTCTGCAATATACTGGCGGCACGACGGGCGTTTCCAAAGGTGCGATGCTCAGCCATGCCAATATTCTGGCCAATGTGGAGCAGATGCAGTTTTGGATGGACGTTGCCTTCCAGAACAAAGGCAAGCCGAAAGAACTCAACTTCGTTTGCGCACTGCCCCTTTATCATATTTTCGCGCTGACCGTGAATGCGATGATCGGCATCAAGCTTGGTGCGCGCAATATTCTGATTCCGAACCCGCGTGATATTCCGGCCTTTGTCAAAGAACTGCAAAAATATCCATTCCACATTTTCCCGGGCCTCAACACGCTGTTTAACGCGCTGATGAATAATGATGACTTTAAGGCGCTGAACTTCAAACCACTGGTACTTTCGCTCGGCGGTGGCATGGCAGTACAGCGGCCTATCGCGGAACGTTGGCAGCAAATGACGGGTTGCCACATTACCGAAGGCTATGGCCTTTCGGAAACTTCGCCTGTCGCTTCGGCCAATCCTCTTGATGCGATTGAATTCAGCGGCACGATAGGCTTGCCAATGCCTTCAACCGACATTGCCATTCGCGATGATGACGGCAAGGATTTGGCACTCGGCGATGTCGGCGAAATCTGCGTGCGTGGCCCCCAGGTCATGCTCGGCTACTGGAACAGGCCGGATGAAACCGAACGCGCCATCATGGCCGATGGTTTCTTTCGCACCGGCGATATGGGCTTCATGGATGAAAACGGTTTTACCAAGATTGTGGACCGCAAGAAGGATATGATCCTCGTCTCGGGTTTCAATGTCTATCCGAATGAAATCGAAGAAGTCGCCGCCGAACATCCCGGCATTGTCGAATCTGCTGCCGTGGGCGTTGCAAATGAGCATTCAGGCGAAGTTGTGAAGCTTTATGTGGTGCGTCGTGATCCGAACCTGACGGAAGAGGATGTCAAATCCTTCTGCGCACAGCGCTTAACCAATTATAAGCGTCCGCGCGAAGTGGAATTTCGAGAGGCCCTGCCGAAAACCAATGTCGGCAAGATTTTGCGGCGTGAGTTGAGAGACTAAGATAAAGACGGCCCTCTTCATGAGAGGGCCGCTTCGCTTTATCTGAACAAATCAGGCAAGCCTGCAATGGAATCGAGCACCACATCGGCATGAGGCTCAAGCGCTTCGCGCGGACTGTTGCCGGAAAGAACACCTACCGCAAGACCAGCTTTGGCGGCATGTGCCGTTTCAAGATCGTGCAGATTATCGCCCACCATGGCGATTGCGCCCGGCTCAAGGCCCACTTTTTCCGCAAAATAAAGCAGTGGGTCAGCAAACGGTTTTGGACGCTCTGCCGTGTCATAGCCGATCACGACATCAAACAGATGGTCGATCCCCAATGCTTTGGCGGTCGCATGGGCACCTGCTTCTGAATCGTTAGTCGCAATGCCAAGGATAAAACCCATCTCGCGAAGGGTTTGTAGTGTCTCACGTAGCCCTTCAATTGCAACGGCGGAACGTGCGCCCTCTTCAACAGTAAAACTATCGAATTCGCTAACCTTGGCTTTAAAACCCGCTTCATCAATATCGGGGTGCCAGAGTTCGACAATGTCTTCGACCGTACCGGCTGCAATCACCGAATTGGCGCGGAAGCGCGAGGTTTGCCAATCATAGCCGCCAGCATCAAGCAAGGAGCGGGCGCGATTTTCGTCGCCATTGGCGGTGCGCTGTGCCAGATTCCATGACACTGTAAACCATGTGCTATCGAAATCGATCAGCGTTCCATCCTTGTCAAACAGGATGGCACGAATCGTTTTTAATTTCTCAGGAGCAGTCAATGAACTCATGCCTCTAAAGCACCAGAACGCTTTTTGACTGCCGATGGCTTAGCGGCAAGCAGTTTCAGCAAATCATCACCTCGGCGGACATAGCGCAACGTGCGGCGCGTGAGAATACGCCCTGCCTGTGGTGCAGTCAGTGTGATGTCGCCTTCCGGTTCGCCCGGCTTGGTGACAACAGTAACAAGCTTTGCCCCGGCCTCAACAACATCACCAGGAGCGACATGATAAAGCACCATGCCACCTTCAGGCGCGCGCAGCATTTCCACATTTTCAAGCGGCGTGATGAGGCCCTTGTAGTCGAGATCGAGCTTCACACTTTCGTCGACAATCACACCACGATGGACGAGGAACTTGTAAAGACCTTCGGCATCGCCTTTGCCCATATCGGCATAGACATCGCTTAAGCCCCGGAATTCGACTGTCGTAACGGCGCGACGCTTCATATTGCGCTTATCGGCTGGCAATTGCAGAACCGGATGCGCGCAGGCTTCTTCAAAGGCTGCATCTGCCGTCGTGTCCCATGCAAGAATAGCAGTCGAGCCGAGTGCGACCGCCAGATCTTTCATGTCTTCGACAAATTCTTTGGCGATATAGACATAGTTTTCGCTTTCATCATCACAATGAAGATCGAGTACGATGTCGTTTGCCAGAGCCATCTTCAAAAGCGTTGCTTTCAAACGCTGTGCAAGCGCTACCGGCGCAGCCGGGCCGGGCAATTCAGACGTGTTGAAATCCGGCAACAGTGGGAAAGCACGGTTGAAATTAACCGCCGAGAAAAACTCGAAACGGCCCAAGTGCTGATGCGCCTGCCACTGGTTCGAGCCAATCGGATTGGCTTGTGGGACAACCGTAATATTACCCAGAATGCGGCCTTCTTCGGCTGCTTTCTTTAACATCGGAACTAAGAAATGAAGAGCAGCCTGCCCCGGCAATTCTCCGCCATGCAGCGAGGATTGCAGATAGGCGGTGGGCGCATCGCCGTTTTTGCCTGCAAAGCGCAGCACACGCAGTTCAATGGCGTTACCCGGTACATCGCCGGCAAACTCGATAATCTCGGTCTTCATTTCTCATCCCAATTAATGCGCACAAAAAAAGCCGGGCAGAGCGCCCGGCTTGCCCTATTGATTTGCCTTAATATCAGGCTTTGCGGCGTGCATGCAAATGGGCAACGAGACCCACTGTCGAAGCGTCTTTGCCTTCAGCAGATTCGGCACACGAAACAACCGGAAGAAGCTCGGTGGCGAGTTCCTTGCCAAGTTCCACGCCCCACTGGTCAAACGCATTGATGCCGAAAATCTGCGCTTCCACGAAGACGCGATGTTCGTAAAGAGCGATCAGGCGACCGAACGCAAATGGATCCAACTTGTCGTGAACAAGGGTGAGCGATGGGCGGTTGCCCGAGAACACGCGATGCGGTGCAATGCGTTCGACTTCCGCCTCAGGCAGCTTCTTAGACTGGAGCTGTGCGCGGGCTTCATCCAGCGTGCGGCCCTTCATCAGCGCTTCCGACTGCGCAAGGCAGTTGGCAAGCAGCATTTCATGCTGATGATCGAGGTGCTTTTCATGGCCCTTTGCCGCAACGATAAATTCGAGCGGAATGGTGTCAGTGCCCTGATGCAGAAGCTGGAAGAACGCGTGCTGACCGTTGGTGCCGGGTTCGCCCCACACAACCGGACCAGTTGGGCCGGAAACAGGCTTGCCATCAACAGTCACGCTCTTGCCGTTCGATTCCATATCAAGCTGCTGGAGGTAAGCCGGAACACGCGCGAGACGCTGATCGTAAGGGATCACGGCACGGCTGGAATAATCGCAGATCGCACGATGCCAGTAGCCAATCAAACCAAGCCAGATTGGCAGGTTGTTTTCAAGCGGTGCATCGCGGAAGTGCACGTCCATCGAGTGCGCGCCAGCGAGGAATTTGCGGAAATTGTCGGCACCGATCGCGATCATCACAGGCAGACCAATCGCCGACCAGACCGAATAGCGACCGCCGACCCAATCCCAGAAGCCAAAGACGCGGTCTTCGCCAATGCCGAATGCTGCAACCTTGTCGAGTGCAGTGGAAACAGCCGCAAAATGTGCGCCAACAGCGTCTTCGCCCAGCGCATCCGCGATCCATTTGCGCGCGGTCTGCGCATTGGTCATGGTCTCAATCGTGGTGAAAGTCTTGGACGCGACGATGATCAGTGTCGTTGCCGGATCAAGTACATTCAACGTATCGGCAATATGCGCGCCATCGATGTTCGAAACATAATGGGCGCGTGGGCCATCATGATAAGGCGAAAGCGCAATCGTCGCCATAACAGGACCGAGATCGGAACCGCCAATGCCGATATTGACAATATCGGCGATCTTCTTGCCTGTCGCGCCCTTAATTGCGCCAGTACGGATGCCATCGGAGAAAGCAGCCATACGATCAAGCACGTCTTTCACATCCGGCAGGACGTTGTGGCCATCGACCAGAACTTCCTTCGACGTGGTGTCGCGAAGGGCCACATGAAGCACAGCGCGATCTTCGGTGTTGTTGATGTGCTCGCCTGCAAACATGGCAGCGCGGCGACCTTCAACATCAGCAGCCTTTGCAAGTTCGGTCAGAAGTGCAACGGTCTCATCATTGACGCGGGCCTTCGACCAGTCAAACAGCAGATCGTCAAGCGACAGCGAATAACGTTCAAAACGGCCCGGATCGGCTTTGAATGCCGCACGCATGTCTTTTGGTGCAGCTTCCGCCCAATGTTTCTTCAGCTTTGCGACCGTTGCTTCAAGCTTCGCCGTGTCTCTTGCCATGATGGTACTCCCAGTCAATCAAATCGATTTAATTGCCGATAATTAAGCAGTTTATTAGAGAATTGCATCCGTTAAATTACAAAATTTTCCATTTGATGTGGTTCCATATAGAGATATGCATCAATTTAGGTTGATCAGGAGTTTAGTCAAAACATGGACATCGTCGGAGAAGAAAAAATTAGTGCACCCCGACAGGCCGTGTGGGATGCACTCAATAGCATTGAAACACTGAGAAACTGCATTCCCGGATGCGAGGATCTGGAAAGAGTTTCAGACACGGAAATTCGTGCAGCGCTTAAAGTTAGCCTCGGTATTATCAAGGTACGCTTCCACGGAATTCTCAAGCTTTCCAATATGAACCCGCCATCCTCCTATACGATTTCGGGGCGCGGTGAAGGCTCGATTGCAGGCTTTGCCCATGGCGACACCGACGTAACACTGACTGAAGATGGTAATGACACGATCCTGAGCTATGTGATCCGTGGCGATGCCGGTGGCAAGATCGCACAACTTGGGTCGAAACTTCTCGGCTCGGTGGCACGCAAAATTGCAGATCGCTTCTTTGCGAATATCGGTGCTGCAGCAGCACAAAAAGCGCTCGATAATGCCGCTGCAAAAACGGCATAATTTCATTCGAAGATGGTATGGGAGGAGACGCGAAAGAGGTTTCGCTTTTCACTCCTATGAGATAGTCGGTAAAGCATAACCGTAATAAGGCCTATCGGCATGAAACCCAGAGACACCGCGACCTATATTTTCCTGGCCATAGCATGGGGACTATCGTTCCTCGTGGTGCTGCGCGTGGTCGAAGCCTTTGGCTGGGTTGGTGCGGTTGCCTTCCGCTCCTTCATTGCCGCAGGAACACTGTTTGCGATTGCGAAACTTTCCGGGCGTAAGCTTGATTTTCACGCTGGCTGGAAACCCTTTGCCGTTGTTGGTGCAACCACCGTTGCGGGCCAGCTGATCGGCCTTTCCTATGGCACGCCGCTGATCGGAACGGCGATGGCCGCGATCTGCGTTGCATCGATTCCGCTTTTCTCGATGGTCATCAGCCAGCTCTGGGGGCTGGAGCGCATTACTTCACGCGGCCTTGTAGGGCTGCTGCTCGGTGTAACCGGTATTGTGTTGCTCGTTGGTTTCCCTGCTGTGGCCGTAACACCTGAATTTATCATGGGCTGTATAGCCGTGATGTTCTCATGTTTTTCGGCAGCCTTTGGCAGCAATTATGCCAGCCGCCGTCTTTCCACCACCGGCTCATGGGAAACAACCATCGGCGCATTCGTCTTTGGCGGCATTCTGACCTTGCCGCTGATCTTTGCCATTCCCGTGCCAACCACTCCGGGACTGGTTGATTTTGTCTATTTGCTGATTTCTGCCTGTGTGATGAGTGCGCTTACCTATGTGCTTTATTTCAAACTGGTCGGAAATGTCGGACCAACAAAAGCCATCAGCGTCGAATTTGCAGTCACGGTGATTGCAGTTCTGGTCGGTGCATTGTTCCTAAAAGAACAGCTATCGCTCATCCAGTTTGTCGGCGCTGCCGTCATCATCGCTGGCTGCGCACTGGTGCTAAGCTCACGCCCATCGCTGCCAAAAGAAGCCGAAGCTTTCCCAGCTCCTAAGACAGAAGAAACATCTGATAGCAATATTATCAAATCAGAGACAATCTGATTTCGCATTCCAGTTCTGTTTCAAAGGCCCGCGCTTTCAAAACCGGGCCTTTGCCTATTTCTGGTGTGCTTTTTTTGACGCGCATCTTTTTCCGAAAACCGGTTCCCACTTTTCGGGATGCGCTGATTTGTCATAAATTGACCAGATGATAAAAAATTTGACCTTCCGTAAAAATCTGTCATCCTGTCAGTAACGGGCATCACGCGACGGTAAAGATCGCAGCCCGGAACAGAGTTCAAGGTGCGCAAAGGGAACCCGCGCCTGAACAAGCAAAAATGGGAGATGCGATCGATGAGATCAGCAGAGAATTCACCTATTGATGCAATTGATAATCCGGGACACGCGAACGGGCCTGATATCCATGGCTCGCGGCTGGAAAAGGCCGACTATGCGCATGTTTTCGATGATCTGCATCCGCCGCTCAACAAGCATGAAGCCCTCGTTGAATCCGACCGCTGCTATTATTGCTATGATGCGCCTTGCATGAATGCATGTCCTACCAGCATCGACATTCCGCGTTTCATTCGCCAGATCAATACCGGCAATGCCATTGGTGCGGCAAAGACCATTCTTTCAGAAAACATTCTGGGTGGCATGTGTGCCCGCGTCTGTCCGACCGAAACGCTTTGCGAAGAAGTGTGTGTTCGCGAAACGTCGGAAGGTAAGCCGGTCAAGATTGGTGAATTGCAGCGTTATGCCACCGATGTTCTGATGGAAACCGGCAATCACCCATTCAAGCGCGCACCTGATACCGGCAAGCACATCGCCATTGTAGGCGCGGGTCCAGCGGGTCTTTCTGCGGCGCACCGCCTTGCGATGCATGGCCATCAGGTGACGATTTTTGAAGCGCGCCCAAAGGGCGGCGGTCTTAATGAATATGGTATTGCCGCCTATAAGACGGTCAATAATTTCGCCCAGCGCGAACTGGAATTTGTGCTGAAAATCGGCGCAATCAACATCGAATATAACCAGACACTCGGTCAGGACATCACAATTGAAGCGCTGAAGGCGGGCTATGATGCGGTGTTCCTCGGCATGGGTATGCCCGGCGTGAATGATCTGGGACTTGTTGGCGAAGACGCGCCCAATGTGATCGATGCCGTTGATTACATCGCCAATCTACGTCAGGCAAAAGACCTCTCGTCCCTGCCCGTTGGCCGCAATGTTGTGGTTATCGGTGGCGGCATGACCGCAGTAGACGTTGCCATTCAGACGAAAAAGCTCGGCGCTGAAAACGTGACCATCGTTTATCGTCGCGGTCAGGAAAGCATGAATGCCAGCGCCTATGAGCAGGAACTGGCGCAGATTCATGGCGTGGTGATCCGCCACTGGTTGCAGCCGCACGCGCTTGAGCGGAGCGAAGACGGCACGGTCAACGCCATTGTGTTTGAATATACCAATGCCGATAGCGGCAAGCTTTCCGGCACCGGCGAATATCTCATTCTTGAAGCCGATCAGGTCTTCAAGGCTATTGGCCAGAAGTTTGAACCGGAACCCGTTGCGGGCGCAGGCATCGGGCTTTCCAAAGGACGCATCAGCGTCGACGACGAACGTCGCACATCCGTTGAGGGAATATGGGCGGGGGGCGACTGTGTTGCCGGTGGTCAGGACTTGACCGTTGCATCGGTGGAAGACGGCAAGGTTGCCGCCGAATCCATTCATGCGACGCTGACAAAACGACCCGAAGCAATTGATGGCTTTGCCGATGCGGTTCTGTCGGGCGGCGCACTGCATGCGCCTGCCCCGTCTACTTACCGCGACCGCAGTGTGCCTTTGGGCCAGGAACAAGGCTGAGGAGAGTAAACATGGCTGATCTTTCAACGAACTTCCTCGGCATCAAGTCGCCAAACCCGTTCTGGCTGGCTTCGGCTCCGCCGACTGACAAAGCTTACAATGTCGAGCGCGCTTTCAAGGCTGGCTGGGGTGGTGTGGTCTGGAAAACGCTGGGTTCCGAAGGCCCGCCGGTGGTCAATGTTAATGGTCCACGCTATGGCGCGATCCATGGTGCTGACCGGCGGTTGCTGGGTCTTAACAATATCGAGTTGATCACCGACCGTCCGCTGGAAGTGAACCTGCGCGAAATGAAAGAAGTAAAAATGCGTTGGCCCGACCGCGCATTGATCGCTTCGATCATGGTGCCGTGCGAAGAAGAAGCATGGAAAGCCATCCTGCCGCTGGTAGAAGAAACCGGCGCTGACGGTATTGAGCTGAACTTCGGTTGTCCGCACGGCATGAGCGAACGCGGCATGGGTGCGGCAGTTGGTCAGGTGCCAGAATATGTCGGTATGGTCGTCAAATGGTGCAAGCAATATAGCCGCATGCCGGTGATCACAAAGCTGACGCCAAACATCACCGATATTCGCAAGCCTGCGCGTGGCGCAAAGGCCAATGGCACCGATGCCGTATCGCTGATCAACACGATCAACTCGATTGTTTCGGTTGATTTAGACAGCATGTCGCCGGTGCCATCCATCGACGGACGCGGGAGCCATGGCGGTTATTGCGGACCAGCGGTCAAGCCAATCGCGCTCAACATGGTGGCGGAAATTGCGCGTGATCCTGAAACCTATGGTTTGCCAATTTCAGGCATTGGCGGCATTACCACATGGCGCGATGCGGCAGAGTTCATCGCACTTGGTTGCGGCACGGTTCAGGTCTGTACGGCAGCCATGACTTATGGTTTCAAGGTCGTTGAAGAAATGATTGACGGCCTGTCCGACTGGATGGACAGCAAAGGCTATCAGACGATTGATGATTTCCGCGGCATGGCTGTGGGACATGTGAGCGACTGGCAGTATCTCAACCTCAATTATGTCACCAAGGCACGGATTGATCAGGATTCCTGCATCAAGTGCGGTCGTTGCCATATTGCCTGCGAAGACACGTCTCATCAGGCGATTACAGCGATAGTCGACGGTGCAAGGCACTTTGAGGTGATCGACGAGGAATGCGTTGGGTGTAATCTCTGCGTCAGTGTTTGCCCGGTCGAAGACTGCATCACCATGGAACAGATTAGCGACTTTGATCCTCGCACCAATGCGCCGATCCCGGAAAAATATGCCAACTGGACGACCCATCCAAACAATCCAATGGCTGTCAAAGAAGCGGCTGAGTAAAACAAAAACGCCGGGTTTTTGCCCGGCGTTTTCTTTGTAATATTTAGTTTTTAGCGGCTGACGCGCATACCTTTTTCTGGCTCGAACACATGGCTGTTTGCCGGATCAACCGCGATGGTCAGCACATCGCCCGGACGCACAGTCAGGCGTTCGCGAAACAGGCAGGTAATCGGCTGATCACCTAGCTTGCCCATGACCATGATTTCCGAGCCTGTCGGTTCAACAATATCAACCGTGATCGGTACGCCCTGCTCGGCAATCTTCATATGCTCAGGCCGCATACCGTAAACGGCTTTGCCCGAAAGGCTTGAATAATCACCTTGTGGAAGCTGCATGCGGAAGCCGCCATCAGCGACAAACGAGCCTTCTTCGATCTTGCCATTGACGAAGTTCATTGATGGCGAACCGATGAAGCCCGCGACAAACATATTGGCCGGACGATCATAAAGATCGAGCGGCGCACCAATCTGCTCCACCAGACCATCACGCATGACGACAATCTTGTCTGCCATCGTCATGGCTTCGATCTGATCGTGGGTCACGTAAATCGTTGTGGTCTTCAAGCGCTGATGGAGCCCCTTGATCTCACCGCGCATCTGCACACGCAGCTTGGCGTCGAGATTGGAGAGCGGTTCGTCAAACAAAAACACCTGCGGATCACGCACAATGGCACGGCCCATCGCCACACGCTGGCGCTGACCACCGGAAAGCTGGCGCGGAAAGCGGTCGAGCAGCTTGTTAAGGCCGAGAATTTCCGCCGCACGATTAACACGGCTGTCACGTTCTGCCTTGGGCGCATTTTTCAGCATGAGCGCAAAGCCCATATTGTCGGCAACCGTCATATGCGGATAAAGCGCATAATTCTGGAACACCATGGCGATATCGCGTTCCTTGGCGCGCAGATCATTGACCACACGCGGGCCGATGGCGATTTCGCCGTCGCTGATTTCTTCAAGCCCTGCGATCATGCGGAGCAATGTGGACTTGCCACAACCCGATGGGCCGACCAGCACAACAAATTCGCCGTCCTGAATATCCACGGAAACGCCGTGCAGAACGCCGACATTGCCATATTTCTTAATTGCATTTCGGATGGATACAGATGCCATCTTAAACCTCAACTCTTATTTGACCGCGCCTGCTGTCAGACCTGCAACGATCTGGCGCTGTGCGAAAACGGTTAGCAACAAGACCGGCAATGTCACCACCAGTGCTGCGGCGGCAAGCGGACCCCAACTGACCTGTTCAAAGGACAGCATGTTGTAAACAGCGACCGGCAGGGTGCGTGTCTCGCGGCTTGCGAGCACGATGCCGAAAACGAAATTATTCCATGAGAATATCACCGCAAGGATGAGCGACACTACTACGCCGGGCTTGGCTATCGGGAGTGCCACCTTCATGAACACCTGCCACGAGGAAGCACCATCGATAATGGCTGCTTCTTCAAGCTCCATCGGTGTCGTCTCGAAATAGCCGATCATGATCCAGATCACGATTGGAACGGTGACGACCAGATGGATGATGATCTGCGGCCAAAGCGTACCGAGAAGACCGAGCGTCTGGAACAGCAGAAATAGCGGGATCAAATAAGACAGGCCCGGTGTCATACGCGCAATCATGATGACGATTGCCGACTTGTTGGCACGCAGACGTGCGATGCCATAGCCTGCCGGAACACCGACAATCAATGCCAGCAAGGTCGCAGTTCCGGTTACGAGAATACTGTTCCAGAAATAGAGCAGGAAGTCGTTGGTCTCGAATATCCCGGTATAGTTCGACCATGCTATGCGGTCGGGGATCAGGATGGGCGGGTAAGCACCATTGTCAATTTCATATTTCAACGAAAGCGACAGCATCCAGATGAAGAAGAAGATTGCGGGCGACACGATGACGAAAACCATGAGTGCCGTGCCAAGCTTTGAAAGAATTGACTTGCGTGCCATGATCGGTCCTCAAGCGTTCCATTTGGTCCGCTGGCGCAGAGCCAGAAGAACCATCGACATGGCGATAATGACAACGAAGAACACGACGGCAATCGCCGATCCATAGCCAATGTCATAGTAAGAAAACGCCACATTATAGAGATAGATATTGATGGTTTCCGATGCTGTACCCGGACCGCCCTGCGTCATCGCAAAAATGATATCGAAGCTTTTGAGCGCATCAATCGAGCGGATGATGACGGCAACCATGATAAACGGCAGGATCATCGGCAGCGTGATATAGCGGAACTTCTGCCAGCCATTGGCGCCATCGATTTCCGCACTTTCAAACGGATCGCGTGGCATTGAAGCAAGGCCGCCCAGCACGATCAGCATGACCAGCGGCGTCCACTGCCAGGTTTCAACCAGCACCAGCGACGGGATAACCGTGCTCTGATTGAATATCCATTCCTGTGGCGCAATGCCGATCAGCGAGAGAAGATAGTTCAGAACGCCAAGCTGCGGGTGATACATCATTGTCCAGACAAGGGCGACCGCAACCGGGGTCGCCATCATCGGCATGACGAAGATGCCGCGCAACAGCCCGCGCATTGGCAGTTTGCTGTCAAAGACAAGTGCCGCAATCGTGCCCAATATCATCGGGGCAACGACAGAGAGAACCGTATAGACAAGCGTGTGCCACATGGATTCCCAGAAGCGCATATCGGTTGCAAGGCGCAGATAATTGTCGAAGCCGACAAAGCTCTGCTCACCGCCGAGCTGCCACTGGTTGGCACTCATCCAGAGTGTAAAAACCCATGGAAAAACGATCACCGCCCCGACGGTAATCAAGGCTGGAAGAACAAACGGCCAGTAACTTGGCCGCAGGCGACCTGTGACCGGCTTGGTGGCAGGAACAGCCTTAGAGGCTGCTCCTGTTTTTGCACCTATCGGGGCGGCAGATGTCATTTTCCTTCGCTCCGTGCGAGGACCGGACGGAATTCTTCCGTCGCGCGTTTCATTTCAGTTTCTGCATCAGCACCATTCAAGAGATTGGTGAGGCCAACACCGATAATGTCGCGGAATTCCGTGACAGGCACGATGACCGGCAGGCAGAGCTCGCTGATTGGTGCAGATTTCGAGAGAGCTTCCACCCAGCCTTCCGGCATGGTGACGCCCTTGCGGACTTCTGCATCGTCGATGATCGACTTGCGGAACGGAACGCCCGATCCAGACTGCAACAAGCGAGCGCCCATTTCCTTGGAAATAGCCCACTGGCAATAAAGATATGCAGCTTCCTTGTTCTTCGAGGCTTCGGTCACGCCGATGCCGTCACCTGTGGTCGGTGCGGCCTGTGCATTCGGGCCTGCTGGCATGACACCATAGCCAACCTTGCCAACAACACGCGATTTGTTCGGGTCTTCAAGCGGCGGCGCAAAGCCGATACCGTCGAGCCACATACCAACGCGGCCCTGCAAGAAATTCGACTGGCATTCGGCCCAGTTGAAGCCCGCAACACCGGGAGGTGCGGCTTTGGTCATCAGACGCTGATAAAGCTTGGCTGCTTCAATGCCTTCAGGTGAATCCGTTTGAACATTGCCATCGGCATCCACCGATTGCTTGCCATAGCCGAGCAGAAGGCTGGTATAGACCGGCGCATTGGCATTCTTCATGCCACGCGCAACAAAACCATAGGTCCGGGTTGATGGATCAGTCAGAGCTTCGGCGGTTGTGACCAGCTCTTCAAAGGTCTTCGGGAATTCAAGGCCCTTCTCCGCAAAGAGGTCCTTGTTATAATAGATGATCCAGTAATCAACCGAGAATGGCAGCGCGCCGAAGCGACCATTGGCATCCTTGGCGAAAGTCAGACCAGCGCTCGCGAAATCATCTTCTGTGAGCGACGCATCGGTGAGCGTCGGGTCTTTAAGGAACGGGTTGAGATCGGCAAGCCAGCCGCCCTTTTCAAACTGACGCTTCTGAACGTGATAGCTGATGTGAATGACGTCGAAGCTCGGACGGCCCGAGGTCAGCTCAATCACCGCCTTCTGGCGCTGCTGCTGTTCCGGCGTCTGCTCAGAATTGACCTTGATGCCGGTCAGATCTTCGAATTCCTTCTGATGCTTCTGAAGGAGTTCGCCGCGCGGGCTTTTGATGAGATTAACTTCAAGCGTGGTGCCAGCATATTTCTTCCAGTCGACACCCGACTGGGCGAAAGATGGGCTGATGCCCGTTACACCTGAGGCGGCAATGGCCGCTGTTCCCGCCAAAAACTGGCGACGTGTTGGACGTAATATATTCACTGCTTACTCCTCCCCTGTTGTGTGTTTGGCTCGGCGACTCCTCTCGCCAAACCTTCAGTCTCATATATGCAATGCCAGCTTCCGTGCGTTGTTGATGTGAACGGCGATAGCATCCATGGCAGTCTGTGGATCGCGGGTTTCGATTGCTGAGAGCACCGACAAATGTTCCTGCATGACCGGGATCACGCGCCCCGTGATACGGAAACGCTCCTGATTGATCAGGCGCATCTTGATCGTATTGGTCTGATAATTGCGCCAGATGATTTCATTATCGAGCGAGCCAACAATCGTATCATGCAGGCTCCAGTCGATATTCTGCGCCTGCTCTTCAAGCTCCGGCGTTTCGCCTTCGCTCATGGCGCGATTGAGCGTTTCTTCGTGCGCGGCACGCAGCGAACGCAGCAATGTATCGGAAGCCGACTGACAGAAAATCGCAACCGATTCCTTTTCGATGAAAAGGCGGAATTGAAATGCCTCGCGGATCAGGTTGAGATCGATATGAGCGATCTGAAGTCCGCGCTGTGGCACAGTCTTAATCAGACCTTCCGTTTCGAGACGCGGAATCAGTTCGCGGATCGCACCCAACGGCAGGCCCGTCATGGTAACAAGCTGGCGCTGGGAAACGAACTGGCCCGGATGAAAATCACGCGCCAGCAAATGCTCGGTGAAGCTCTGATAAGCTTTATCCCGCAATTTTACTGGTTCGTTGTGATCGTCCGCCAAAGCCATTCCCTTTTTGCTACTAGAGCTTATGCCGTGGTCAGGCTGCTTTTGCCATATGCAAACGGTCGAATACACTACCAATTGCATCAAAATCCGCATCATTCAGCGAAATCAGCGGTGCACGCACGCGACGCCATTCCTTGTCACCCGTATGACGCGCAACCATCGCCTTAACCGCAGGAGTGACCGGATAGTTGAGCAACTGGCGCACTGCACCTACCAGCTCATTGTCATCCAGACCCTCATTGATCATGCGCAGAAGACGATCCGGGAAGAGGTTTGCCATGCCGGAAATTGCACCCTGTCCGCCAAGACGCACACCGGCAGCAAGATCACGCTCGTCGCCGATCAGAATCGCAATATCTTTGTGGGCTGCAAGCAGCTTTTCCGTATAGGCCCAGGTGCCGGAAGAATCCTTCACGCCGATGATGATGTCACCAAAAGCTGCACGCAGACGGGTGATGAGATCGACCGATAGTTCAACAGCCGTCACCGACGGAATATTGTAAAGGATGATGCTGCGCGCATCGCTGCCAAGACCCTTCAACACCGCCGAGAACCAGTTGAACAGACCATCATCGGAGAGGTTCTTGAAATAGGACGGTGGCGCGAGAAGAATGGCCTTGCAGCTGCGACGCAGCGCATCAGCAGACTGTGCAACGGCATCGGCAATCGAGTTTTCCATCACGCCAACGACGATGTTGGAGGCAGCAAAGCCCTGCGCGATAAATGCATCAAGAAGGGCTGCGCGCTCAGCATCACCAATGGAAGAGCCTTCGCCCGTCGTGCCAAACAAAGTGACGCTTGAGCAGCCATTGTCGAGGCGCGCGCGTGCATGCTTCAGCGCACGGCTGACGTCGATATTGCCATCAGCATCGAATGGGGTCGTGAGTGCTGCAGAGAGGCCGAAGCGCTCCTGTCCAGAATGATTATGTGCCAAAACTGGCTCCTCCCAAGATTGAACTGTAAGCTTGCACATACTAACATGTTAGTAAATAGTCA
>Ga0308165_1002223_pt1 | contig 24040 bp, 9 predicted proteins | sample PhyWR2_FD_201032 | JGI IMG/M metagenome (GOLD analysis project Ga0308165, IMG submission 201032) | Phyllosphere microbial communities from UC Gill Tract Community Farm, Albany, California, United States - DLSLW.R2 | ecosystem: Host-associated > Plants > Phyllosphere > Unclassified | place: USA... | reverse complement strand
AAGCAATTGATTTTCGTTGACGCTCGATTAGAAGAAGTTTGCCGGCAAGTGGGCCGTTGCTATGGTGTACAGCTAACACTTGAAAGCGTAGAGCAAACAAGCAAAAAATTGAATGCCACTTTCGAGCATGAAGATTTAGCCGTCATTTTGAAGGTTTTGGCACAAACCTACAATCTAAAAACACATAAAAGAGGAAATGAGATTGTATTGAAATTCTTAAACAAACCAAATAAAAAATAATAACCGAACAATTAAACTATGGAGAAAAATTTCTACAAAAGAAATGTGGTAATAAGTTGGAGCCGAACGGCCATGCTTATCTGCGCAATCTTTTGGGGCAGTTTAGCTAATGCAGACAATTCGCAGGCTAATTTGCAACCCGAAAGATTAGAGAACTATCTTAAAAAGATTGAACAAGCCTATAAATTGCGCTTCGTTTACGATGCGACTGAGATTAGCAAGACAACGATCTTAGATGTACCTGCAAAATTAACGTCTGTTCAAGAGTCTCTCGATTACTTAAAACAAAAAAACATAACCTACTCTAGAGTGGGTAACCAGGTCATCCTTAAACTGCAAGTCGAACGAGGAGCAAAACAAGCGATTACCGTAAGCGGACGTGTCAGAGACAAAAAAGACAATTCTGCCATGCCCGGTGTAAGTGTTAGAGAGGTTGGTGCACGTAATTCTGTATCAACTAATCAGCAAGGTGAGTACAAGATTACGGTGAAGGATGGCGCAAAACTGTCATTCTCATTTATCGGCTACAAAACCATAGAAGTTGCGGTTAATGGCAGAACAACCATTGATGTGAGTTTGGAAGAAGATGCAGGCCAATTGAAAGATGTCGTAATTACTGGGATTGGTGGTGCCGTTGATAAAAGGACATTTACTGGAGCCACAACCAAAATATCGGTGAAGGATGCAGAGCTGGGAGGTTTAGCAGATCCTAGTAGGATGCTGGAAGGAAGAATTGCGGGAGTAAGTGTTCAGAATACTACTGGTACTTTCGGAACAGCGCCCAAAATTAGGGTTCGCGGTGCAACGTCTATCTACGGTAGTTCTAAACCGTTATGGGTTATTGATGGAGCCATACTAGAAGATGTGGCCAACGTGTCTGCTGATGATTTGTCCAGCGGTGATGCATTAACTTTAATCAGTTCTGCAGTAGGAGGATTAAATGCGAACGATATCGAATCATTTCAAGTACTAAAAGATGGATCTGCTACATCTATTTATGGTGCAAGGGCTAAAGGCGGTGTAATTGTAATTACCACTAAAAAGGGGCGAGCTGGGTTCAGTTCATTTAACTATGTTTCTGAGTATACGACTAGATCTACGCCTCAATATAGCTCTTTTAATATCATGAATTCTCAAGAGCAAATGGGAGTTTATCAACAACTATATCAAAGAGGTTGGTTGAATTTAGCCGAAACTTCAAACGCTTCATCAAGTGGCGTTTATGGCAAAATGTATGAATTAATTAATTCCGGGGAATTACTAAATACGCCTGAGGCTCGTAACGCTTATCTGAGAGAAGCTGAGTATAGAAATACAGATTGGTTTAATGAACTATTTAGTTCAAGCATAATGCAGAATCACTCTTTAAGCATTTCTTCGGGTACTGATAAATCCCAATATTACGCATCAGTGAGTGGTCTTTTCGATCCTGGATGGGCTAAACAGTCAAAGTTGAAGCGATATACAGCAAATTTAAATGCCAGCTACAACTTATCAAAAAAGCTCAAATTAAACATTATCACTACAGGCAGCTTCAGAGATCAACGTGCCCCTGGTACGCTGGGCCAGTCAACAGACGTCGTTTATGGCCAGGTGAAACGAGATTTCGATATCAACCCTTATTCATACGCGCTGAACACTTCGAGAACTTTAGACTTGAATACATTTTATACCAGAAACTATGCCCCGTTTAATATTTTGAATGAGCTTGAAAATAACTATATGGATATAAATGTTGCAGAGGTTAAATTTCAAGGTCAATTGAGCTACAAGGTTGCCAGAAATTTGGATTTGAGCGCTTTTGCAAGTGTTAGGTACCAACAAACCTCACAACAGCATTATGTTAAAGATGAGTCCAATCAGGCTTTGGCCTACAGGACAATGCCTACAACGGTTATCCGCGACGCAAACCCATATTTGTATACTGATCCTAGCGTCCTCTATGCCGTGCCGATTTCGATATTGCCTTCAGGCGGTATTTATAATAGAACCGATAATAAAGCTTTGGTAAATGATTATCGAATGAATGCAAAATACCATAATACTTTTGCTGAAAAGCATGTGTTGGATATTGAAGGAAGTGCCTCCGTCAATTCCATCGAAAGAAACAACAACTGGTTTAGAGGCTGGGGATTGCAATATGGTTTAGGAGAAATTCCATTTGTTGACTACCGAATATTTAAAAGAGGACAAGAAGAAAACTCTGCTTACTATTCGGTGGGCAATACCAGAGGCAGAGAGATTGCTTTCTTCGGAAAGGCAGCGTATTCTTATAATGAAAAATATAGTATCGAACTAACGGGGAGATACGAAGGGTCGAATAGATTAGGTAAAACTCAGTCCGCAAGATGGGCGCCCACTTGGGCCATTGGAGGTTTGTGGAATGCAAGCGATGAAGATTTCATTAAGGAGTTAGAAACTCCAATTTCCACATTGACTTTCAGAGGATCCTACAGTCTAATGGCTGATCGTGGCCCTTCCAACGTAACAAACTCAGTTGTGGTAATTGGTAGTTATGCGCCATGGAGGCCTAGTACATCAGACGGTGAAACCGGATTACGAATAAATGATTTAGAAAATGCTGATCTGACTTATGAAAAGCAATACGAATTGAACCTAGGTTTTAACTTTGGTTTATTTCGTAATAGAATTAATGGCGATTTTAACTACTATAGAAGAAGAGGTTTTGATTTAATTGGCCCAGTAAATACCCAAGGTTTGGGTGGTCAAATCAGCAAGCTAGGAAACGTAGCGAACATGAAATCTGGAGGAGTTGAGGTCGCCCTTTCCGCAACGATTTTGAAATCGGACAACTTCTCTTGGACATCGACCTTTAATTATAGCCGCTCAACAACTAAAGTTACTAAACTTGAGAACAACAAAAGGGTTATCGACCTGATTTCAAAGACTGGCTTTGGGTTAGAAGGCTACCCGGTCAGATCGCTTTTTTCAATCCCATTTTTAGGATTAAGGAATGATGGTTTGCCTATGTTTACGAATGCCGACGGAACGTCAACCGTTACTGGCATTTATTTTCAAAATAGAGATGACGTGGCTTATTTAAAATATGAAGGCCCAACAGACCCTACAGATTACGGTTCGTTTGGAAACATATTTAAATATAAAGGCTTCAGCCTTGCTCCGTACCTTACCTATTCATTTGGCAACGTTGTAAGGTTAGACCCATCGTATAAAACACGATATACAGATTTAGATGCAACAACAAGAGAGTTTGCAGATGCTTGGACGGTTCCTGGTGATGAGAATACCACAAATATTCCGGTTATTATAGATGCAAGATACGCTCGTAATAGTAATACTTTTGCCTATGCCTATAACGCTTACAACTATTCTAATGTTAATATAGCATCAGGTGATTTCATCAGACTGAAGGACGTTTCGCTCTCCTATGATTTACCCAAGTCATTTTTAAGCCGTATAAAGGTGGCTTCCGCAAGTTTAAGATTAAACGCATCGAACCTTTGGCTAATTTACGCAGATAAAAGACTTAATGGGCAAGATCCAGAATTTGTTAATGCTGGTGGCGTTGCTTTACCACTGGCTAAGCAATACACATTAACGTTAAGATTAGGACTTTAAAAACACTAAAATGAAAAAGAGACTTATATATATCGCACTTAGTGTGGTTATTATATCTAACATATCTTCTTGTAAGAAATATCTAGATGTACTACCAGATAACAGGGCAGAGTTAAATACTGAAGAAAAGATATCCAAATTATTAGTATCGGCATATCCAACGAGCCCTTACGTATTAGCTACAGAGCTAGCTTCGGATAACGTTGACGACTGTTTTGGTACTAGTAACCCCAATTCCACCAGGCAATATGAAGAAATGTACAATTGGGTAGACGCTACAGAAACGGGTACTGATTCGGTCAATGACCTGTGGAGCTCTTGCTATGGCTCAATTGCGAGTGCAAATCAAGCGCTTGATGCCATAAAGCAATTAGGTAATCCAGCTTCTCTCGATGCTGCTAGAGGCGAGGCGTTGATTGCTAGAGCTTATAATCATTTTATCCTGGTAAACGTCTTTGCACAACATTACTCTGCTGCTAATTCAGCTACGGATTTAGGTATCACTTATATGTTAGCAGCCGAGAAAGAGTTAAACCCAAAATACGAGAGGAATACGGTCAAAGAAGTATACGAATTTATTGTAAAAGATATTCAAGACGGTTTACCACTTGTAAGCGATGCAGCATACACTAATGCTAGTGTAGCCAAATTTCACTTTAACGTTTCTGCAGCTAATGCATTTGCTGCGCGAGTATACCTGTATATGGCCGATTGGCCGAATGCAGTTAAATACGCTACCGCATCTTTTGCAAATAACCCAGCCAGTTACGTTCGAGATTATGCTAAAATTTCGTCTTTTTCGGCTGTCTTAGGTAATATGGCCAGAGAGTATAACGGTAGTTCGATTAAAGCTAATTTTTTAATTAGTCCTTCATTTTCGAATATGGGCGTCGTTTTTGGTGCTTACTATGCCGGTTCAAGATTTAATCACGGCAGACTAATTTCTGATAAGGAGACAATAACAGCAAAAGGCCCGTTTGGTTCATTCGTCACCTCCGGTCCTGCAGGTTATAGGCTCAGGGCTTATGGTTATGGTGGCACCAACCTAGACAAATATCTCTTGGCCCATGACTCTTATCAGTTTGAATACACGGATCCTGTTGCTGCTATCGGTTACAGACATGGCGTGTTTACTCCGTTTACCTTTGAGGAAGCATTGCTTACCAGAGCAGAAGGTTATGTGCATTCAAAAAATTATACAGATGCCTTAGCTGACATGCAGTTGTGGGCTAATTTTACATATAATACGCCACCAACCATTACGATGGGAAGTATTGAGGCATGGGCAACTGGAACCAATTATTTTACACCAGATGCACCTACACCAAAGAAAAAGTTGAACCCGGACTTTGCGCTTGAAACAGGAACGCAAGAGAATATGATCCATGCCATTTTGTATATGAGAAGAATCGAATCTTTGCATACCGGCTTAAGATGGTTTGATGTTAAGCGTTACGGTATTGAAATTACAAGAAGAACCAGTTTGGCTGCTGCAAATAGCAAAGTTTCAGATAATACTTTAGTGATATCGAACAACAAGTTGGTGATTAGAGATAAGAGAAGAGCTATCCAACTTCCGCAAGATGTAGTAAGCGCAGGTTTAACCCCAAATCCGAGATAATATGAAAATTAAATATAGACTTTCAGTTCTACTTATTTTTGCATTGGCGTACAGCTCATGTAAAAAAGAGAAGTTAGACAGCACGAGCGTTTTTGTTGATTCAACATCTCCAAAGAATGCTTTGGATAATTACATAAATAGCAATTACACCACTCCTTACAACATTGATATCCTTTATAGGTATGTAGATAGAGAATCTGATTATGCTTACCAGTTTGTTCCTGCAAGTTACGATGGGTCTGTGAGGATGACCAAACTGCTCTTATATTTGGGCCTGCAGCCGTACGATGATATAACTGGAAGTAAGGCTTTCTTAAGACGCTACTTTCCTAAAGTATTAACCTATATAGGCACTTCTGCGGTGCGAAACAATGGTACGATCGTAATCGGTACAGCTGAAGGTGGCAAGAAAATTAATCTTTATAATTTAAATAGCTTAGCTTCAAATTCGACTAATATCTCTTATTTAAATACTTTTTATTTTCACACGATTCACCATGAGTTTCAACATATATTAAATCAAACCAAGCCGTACCCAACAGATTTTAAAACAATTTCCGGGACTGGTTATGTAGACGACGTATGGAACACGACCTATACATCTAGTGGAGCCGCGATAGCTGCAGGATTTATTTCTCCTTATGCCTCAAGTTCCGATGTTGAAGATTTTGCAGAGTTATTTTCGTTTTATGTTACAATGTCAACGGCCGACTATAACACATATTTAAATTCTACGGGCAGTACAGCCGCTGGTAGGGCTATTGTTGCAAGCAAGACAGAGATAGTTAAAACCTATATGAAAAATGAGTTTGGTATCGACATGGATTTGTTAAGATCAAACATTCAAAACAGAGTTGCAAACTTAGGCACGTTTGATCAAACCACCTTACCTTAAATAAAAAAGATTTATGAAAAAACAATATTTATTTTTAATCGCACTATCAATGCTTTTATCTCTTGGATGTGATAAAAAGAAAGACAGAATATATGAGGAGAGCTCTACATCGAGGTTAAATGTTAGTGTCGAGAATGTTTATGAGGCAATAGATAAAAGCCATGCTTGGGTTTTTAGTTATTATCCAGGCGCTGATAGAGAGTACGGCGGGTTTAATCTGTTCCCAAATTTTATGAATACTACTGATTTAAGCTTGCAGGCAGACTTTACAACTTCGACATTCTCGAGCACATTTAGAGTTTACCCTGGCGCAGGCCCTATTTTAACCTTTGATACTTATAATCCAGTTATCCATTACTTTGGTTTGCCAGGTTATTACACCGGAAACAGTACATCATTAGGTATTGGTGCAACAGACACTGGAATGAAAGGTGACTTTGAGTTTTTGGTACTTAGTGCTAATAGCGATTCTGTAATGTTAAAAGGTATGAAGTACGGCGGGATAATGAGAATGGAAGCTGTTCCCGTAGCTCAGCTTTCAACCGTTATAACAAGTTATAGAGCCGCAAATAACACCTTTAATTCTTATAGAAGTTTCACGATCGAGGTAAATGGTAAGACATTTGGAACTACCACTACCTTAGCACGGGTAAATGGAACAGTGAGACCAAATCGCTATTTGCCTGTCGCTACAACTGATGTAAAATTATCTTTTATTGTAACTGATCTTGGTCTTGAGTTTTACCAAGACTATACAGTTGAAGGAGTTACATTTAACAAATTAACCTTTGTCGCGGCCACTCCGCAATATCCAAAAGGTTATTTCAAAAATACGGCTAATACTTTAAAGCTAATTCCTGCTTAATAACCACGATTAGGAAGAATCTAATAAATAACCAGCCCCCTCGCCTTTTCAGGCGAGGGGGTTTTTTATGACATAATTTTTAAGCCCCTACATTCGTTAATTCAGTATATTTGTGCTAATGAAAAAGAAAATCGGTTTATTCTTATTTGCGTTCGTTTTAACCTTTGTGGTGTCGCTACAGGCCAGTGCGCAGTGCGCTATGTGTAGCATCAATGCCGAGCAGGGCGTGAAGAATGGCAATACGGTATCGGAGGGGCTTAATACCGGGGTTTTATATTTGTTGGCTGTGCCGTATTTAATGGCTTTGGTTGTGGGTGTAGTTTGGTATAAAAAATACCGCAAGAAGAATATCCACCTCAATATGAAGAAAGAGCCATTCAATTTAAACTAGCTATGGCCCAAGGTACCTCAAAACTTTATGCCATTATCCACTGTAAATGTCCGCATTGCCGCAGGGGCGATATTTTTACGGGCAGTATGTATGGGTGGAATATTCAGCATACAAAGGAAGTTTGTGGCCATTGCGCACAACGAATTGAAATTGAGCCTGGCTACTTTTATGCCGCAATGTATGTAAGCTATGCCATGAACGTAATTGAAATGTTAATTGCAAGCTTTATCACTTACCTTGTTGTCGGGCCGTTGACAGACGAAACTTTTTGGCATTACCTCATCGTTATTTTCGCAGGCTGCTTTGTGCTTTACCCATTTAATTATCGGTATTCTCGCATCATTCTGCTTCACGTGCTGTCGCCAAATATAAAGTACAAACCTTATTACGATAAGTAAGTCTGAAGTCGTGCCAAGGGCATCCCTTTGGGAAAGTCCGAAGTCCTTTGAAAATGCCAAGCAAGTTACCTATTAATTTTAATTGTGAGTTATTGGTAGTTTGAAAATCAACCGATTACAACAATTAACCTGTTACCCAATACTGTATGTTAAAAAAAGAGTCCCTCCAGTTTATACAAGACGTTGCCGAAAATAATAATCGCGAATGGTTTGCAGAGAATAAAGCAGTTTACGAAGATGCAAAAGCAGACGTTCTTGCCCTCGTTGGCAAAATCATTCCTGAGCTTGCTAAGATAGACCCTGTACTTTCTGCTGAGGCCGATCCTAAAAAATGCTTGCTGCGCATTTATCGCGATGTTCGTTTTAGCAAAAACAAAGATCCTTATAAAAACAACTATGGAATATGGTTCTCATCGAAAAAGGGTGGTAATGAACCGGGATATTATTTGCATATCCAGCCGGGCAAAAGTTTCGTTGCAGGCGGATATTGGATGCCAGAACCAGCGCATTTGAAGCTAATAAGACAAGAAATCGATTATAATATTGGCGATTTCAAGGAAATTATAGAAGACAAAAACTTCAAAAAGAACTTTAAACTGGGAGTTGACAATGCCCTGAAAAATGCACCGAAGGGCTACGACCCCAACGATCCAAATATTGAGCTTTTAAAGTTGAAAAGTTTCGAAGCTACAATGAGAATCGATGATGAGGCGCTTTTAAAAGCCACAATCGTTGATAAGTTGATAACTTCTTTTAAAACGGTACAACCATTAGTTGCATTTTTACGAAACGCTATAAGTCAGTAAGCAATTGGCAATTAGCAGTTAACAATTGGCAATTAGCAGTAAGCAATTAGCAATTAGCAGTTAACAATTAGCAATTAGCAGGCAGTTAACAATTAACAATTAACAATTGGCAATTGACAGTTAGCAATAACCAATGTGCAGTAAGTAATTAACAATTAGCAATTGGCAATTAGCAATGAACTAATGACTAATGAACCAATGACCAATGAACTAATGAACCAATAACAATTAACCCAATATCAAAAATGAAGAATACTTTTTTTGCCGTCTGCGTTCTCCTATTTCTTTCATCCCTTACCTCGTGTGTAATTTTATCACCGAAAAAATATAAAGCATTGCTCGGCAGCAAAGATTCGTTATACACTGCGTTTAACGAAAGCCTGATAAAAATCGAGAACCTCGATAAGGAAGTGGCCAGACTGAAAAAAGACACCACTTTGATGGCAGAAGAGCTTCGTGGGCTGCAGAGTAGCTACAATGAGATTGATGCTGATTACAAAAAATTAAAAAGCAATACGTCAACCCAGATCAGCAAACTTTCTGGTGATTTAGAGGCTCGCGAAAAAAGATTAAAAGAAGTAGAAGAAGTTTTGCGCAAGCGTGATGCAGCCACCAACTCACTTAAAGAAAAATTACAGCAAGCCTTGTTGGGCTTTACAAAAAGCGGCCTGACTGTAGAGATAAAAAATGGCAAAGTGTATGTATCCTTAACCGATAAATTGTTGTTCCCGTCTGGAAGTATCATCATCGATGAAAAGGGTAAACAAGCCTTAACCCAACTGGCCAACGTATTAAAACAGCAGCCAGAAATTAATATCGCCGTAGAAGGTCATACTGATAATCAGAAAATAAATAATCTGGGTCAGATTAAGGATAACTGGGATTTAAGCGTTTTACGTGCCACATCTGTAGTACGTTACCTTACAGATAACGAAAAAGTTGAAAGCGTGCGGATGACTGCAACCGGAAAAGGAGAGTTTCAGCCGCTGGGCTCAAACGCAACTGCCGACGGCAGAAGCAAAAATAGACGAATTGAAATTGTACTATCGCCTAAATTGGATGAACTGTACAATCTGATTAAATAAATGCTTCCGAATTTAGTTTAAGGGCCTTGTGATGAAAATCACAAGGCTTTTTAGCAATTTTGACTTCGCCGGTACGACTTCAGGATCTTAAAAGTATGCTCAAACTCCTCGCCGTTAAGGTTGGAATATTCGGGCATGGGCGTTTTATGGTCCTGCAAGAAGTTTAACAGTTCCTTTATAGCGTTAGATACTTCTTCAGATGATTCGGTGTGCTTAAGCGCATCGATTTTACTCAAAATGAGAGAGATTTCAAGCATTCTAAGGTCGTGTTTTGAAGCAATTTCAAGCCCCGAATCAATCTCCGTCAAGGCTTGCTCGTAATTGTGGATGCAATTATAGAAAGTAGCCTTAAAAATTTTAATGCCGGTTAAAACGAAGCTCGTGTAATAAATATATTCGCTCGCAATAATTTTATCCAAAAACTGCATAATTCGTTGCGCCTTCTTAAAGTAATTTAGCTTAAGGTAAGTATGGCCCAAATGCAACAACAGAAACGGCGAAAATACCGAGTATCTGACATAGAAAATATTTGGGTATTTATTTAATATCGCCATAATAAAGCGATGGCATTCTGCATAATTTTTCTGCGAAAACAACACCATCAAAACTAACCTGAAGCATAAGGCCTCCTGGCTTGTAAGGTCCTCATTTTTGTGCGGCTTACTTTTATCGATTTCGTAGCAAAGCTTTAGAATCTTTTCTTCAAGGTTTTTGCTTTCCGTCGGCTTGCTGTTGAGCAGGTTATGAAAATACAGCATCAAATCGTACGGATTAATCGGAAACAGCTCATTCAGTCGCTTATAATTCCGCTTTAAAAGATGCATTGTGTTTTGCAGCGAGGCTTTATCTACATCAACAAGGCAGATATTACATTCCAGAACGTGTAGCATGGCTTGAATATCCTCATTCAATACATTTCCCGAAATCGTCTTAATCGTTTCCTTATACAACTGGCTCATGGTCCTCACGTTCGTCATCAGGTCCACAAAATCAATTCCCACATTCAGTTTGCTAAAATTTGCATTTCGCTTACTGAGTTCATATCGCGAAACATAGCAGATAAAATCGAACGATGCGTTTTTCTCCTGATTGGTAAAAGGAAGCTTGAAGATATTTTTGAGCTGTGCAATTTCGTTTCTGTTGATACAAAACCGAATCGACCAGTTTAAGATGTGTTCTCTTAATGAGGTTTCCTTGCTAAACGTTTTTAAAATGTATTCAAAAAAACCCTTGCACGATCGATAGTCAAATTGCTCGGTTATTTGAATGAACAAAAAATAAGTATAAATGTCTTTATTTATAAAACGTACCACTTCGGTCGGAATCGCTGTGCTCAACCGCTTTTCCTCTATTAAAATCCCGGTCTTTAAAAGATCTGCGTAGGCCTCCGGATAACAATTTATATAGTCAAGAATTTTTTCCTTAGGTACCCTTAGCTTTTTATCACGCTCAGAAATACACCCGCTTATTTTCTTCGAAAGGAAGATCTTTTCGGTGCTTTGCTTTGCAAGAAAAACCTTTTTTTCCAAAAAATAATTGATCAGCTCGTAGCAAAGAAGCGGATTACTTAATTCGAGCACGTTATCCTCTGTTTTTAAGGTAAAGTATACCTGAATCCAGAAAGGGGTTTTAAACTGAGCAAGCAGGATCGGGCTTACATCAGATTTCGTTACCTTTTTGTTTTCAATGTGACTTAACGTATAAAGAATTTCATCCACGTTTAGTGGCGGTACGTTGCTCAACGTATCTTCATCATAAAACAGCCCTGTATACCAGGCCTTGCTTAAAAATGCTGAGCCCGACAAAGTTGGCTGGAGATTAAGCCAGGTATTGGTGCGCAAACCAAAAACCAGCTTTACAAAGTTGTTCTCCTCAACACTGTGCAAAAAGTCGATAAATACATTCAGATGAATGCTTTTCGCCAAAATATCGTCGATCCCGTCGACTACAATTACAAACCGGCCTTTGCGCTCACTCGGGTTTTTCTTGAAGAAACTAATCATTTCGCTCAGGCTCTCGAACTTGAATTCTTTCAAAAACCAGTCTTTTAGCGTCATGCCGCTTTGTGTAATGGCATTTACGCTCATCGAGTTGAGCAGTACAACAATATCGTTCTTGTAAATCGCATTTTCGGAAACGAAAAAATGCTCAACCATGTGCGCTATTAAAATCGATTTGCCATGACCGGGCTGCGCACTTATTGTAGTAAACTGATAGTTGTTTTTAAGGAAATAATCAAAATCAGGATAGAAGAAGCTTCTATTAGCCGTGGAGTTAAACGGAACGCCCGAATTGTTTTTTTTGGAAATTAACGACACCTCGGTTATTGCCAGCGCTTTTAGCTTTAAGTTGTGCCAAATGCTTTGCGCAGAAGTAGTTTGCGATTCTTTATCCCGGCAAAACGAATCCCAATCGTTATAGCCAATGTACTGTGAAAGACTATTAAGGGTAAAAAGTGAAAATTTATGAAGAGTGTTCGCAAATCCAAAGAAGCGTTTAACGGTTGTTTCACTTACGTAGTTTTTCGTTTCCTGAAAAACGTATTCGGAAATTGTCTTACAATGAGCCGGATCGATATTACGCAACCCAGACTTGATAAGAACATACTTCCTGAGTTCAAGAAGGAGCTCATTAGTGTTCATTATATATGGATGATGACCTCTGCTAATGTCATCATAATTTCACGAAAGGGAAAATGTTTTCCGTAATAATCTCTTCCATGAATAAAATGAATAGAAAGCTGACAAGGCAGAATGAATAGCAATGGATAAAATTGATATCGTTTAAGACTTAGTTTTGTCATGAAAAAATAACGTTCCCTAATACGTTACAGGAAAGTCACCGAATATAATCATCCTAACTAACGCCTGACATGATGAAAATCTTTACCAAAAGTTCCCTAAAGGGCATCCCTTACGTTGCTCATGTATTTCTAATCATCATTCTCTTAACGCTCTTCCAGTCTAAATCGTATGCTCAAACCAAAGTTTATGCAAATTCTGTAAGTGCGGTGTCTCCGAATGGGATGTCGTCTCTTTTAGGCTGCGGTACATTGGGCTTAGGTCCTTGTTATAACACGCTTACGGTAGAAAATGCCACCAACGCTACCAATAGCGACAACAGTTCGTTCGCTACGGTTAAATCTTTTGGCGGGGTGGCTCTCGGGCTTGCAGGCTATTCAGGTCAGATCGATCTGAAATTTGCCGACGCGGTTCCGGCGAATACCACAACATATATCAGGTTAGATTTTGATGGCGATGTGTTAAATGCACTGCTAGGGGGCAACCTGGGTGGATTGCTGGCCAATGTTGGCGGCAATGTGATCCTCGGTAACCACTCATTTGAAGTCGGTGCGAAAAACGCTGCCGGAACCACTGTACTCAGCGGCTCAAGCACTGCTGCGTTTTCGAGCCCGAATTTACGATTGGTTAAAGATGCCAATGGATATTTTTATGTCGCAATTACACCTACGCAGGCTTACGATAGGGTATATGTAAAAGATGTTACAAGTAGTTTATTGTTAGGAACCACAAACAGCACTAAGGTTTATTATGCCTTTCATGCTTCAGGAAACGATCCATGTGCGCAAGCTTTTTCTACCGGTTTTGAGGGAACGGGCATTACACTCGATGCGCTACAACTCGGCGGTTCGGGTGTAGTCAACAGCCAGAACGCTATTGATGCCAATCCAAATAACTATTCTACCTTGAGTTTGGGGATATTGGGCGTAGGCGCTACCGTTAGTCAGAATTTCTATTTCCTAAACCCATCTAACCCCGGCGATGATTTTAACCTCAGGTTCAGTTCTTCATCAGCTTTACTTACTGCTGGCGTTTTAAATAATATTACGGTTACTGCCTATAACGGCAACACGCAGGTTTACACCGCTTCGGCGGCTTCGTTGTTAAATCTCGATTTACTGGGATTGCTCAACTCCGGTGCGCCCACTACGGTACCTTTTTCGCCGGGTGTAACTTTCGATCGGGTTAAGGTAAGCCTTGGGATTATTGTTAACCTAAATCTTGCGCAAAGCATAAACATTTATGGTGTTACCCGCACCGCAGGCCGACCAACGTTTACAGCGCCTGCAACCAACGCCGTTGCCGCATGCTACAACTCGCCCGCGGCACTTACGGCAACCACGCTTAGCGCAAATGAATTAATTTGGTACGATGCGATTGAGGGTGGAACCCCATTGGCAACAGTTGCTTACAATGGCACTTTTACCACACCAGCGTTAACAGCGAATAAAACTTATTATGTTGCAGCCAGAAGATCGGGATGTACATTAGAATCGGGCAGGGTTCCCGTTGCGGTTACCGTTAATCCACAAATTGTTTTTAACGGATCGACCCTTACCAATGCAACGCCGGGCTTTGCCTACGCCAAACAGTTGGATGTTGCTACAGGCGGAACACCAGGCTTTACTTATGCATTGGCCCCCGGTAGCACGCTGCCCGCAGGTTTAAGCCTTTCATCAGCAGGTATTATCACCGGCACGCCAACATCGGCAAGTACTGCTACGTTTTCGGTAGTTGCAAAAGACTCAAAAAACTGTACCGCAACTGCAAATTACACGCTAACCGTAACCACGGCATTGGCGCTTACTCCGGGTACATTGCCCGAGGGAATAACCGGAACAATTTACCCAACGCAAACCATCCCTGCCGCAACTGGTGGTACGGGCCCATATACTTATACTGCAAATAACTTGCCTCCGGGATTAACATTTAATCCGGCAACAAGAGAAATTACAGGAACACCAACCGTTCCCGGGCAATATACTATTCCGGTTACGGTGACGGATGCGAATGGAAATGCCATTACGTCGAACTATACCGTTAAGGTTACCAGTCCGTTGGTGCTCCCGGCTGCAACTTTGGCCAATGGAACCACCGGAACAGTTTACCCCACGCAAATTATTCCATCGGCAACCGGAGGTACAACTCCTTATACGTATTCGGCTACAGGATTGCCTCCGGGCCTATCTTTTAATCCGACAACGCGTGCCATAACCGGAACGCCAACGGCTTCGGGCACTTTTACCACTGCGGTAACGGTTACAGATGCCGACGGAAAAACGGTTACAACAAATTATGCTATCGTGATCAACGATCAGCTGTTGTTACCTGCCGCAACTTTGCCAAATGGTACCGAGGGTGTGGCTTATGCAGCACAAACGCTTCCCGCAGCAGTTGGCGGCGTTGGTCCTTATACCTATGTGGCTACTGGCATTCCGGCTGGATTAACTTTCAATCCGTCGACGAGACAAATTACAGGAACGCCAACGCAGGCTGGTAATTATACCATTAGCGCAACTGCAACCGATAGTGAGGGCAGAACCGCCAGTAATACCTATGCCTTAAGGGTAGTAGGAACGTTAAATCTGCCTGGCAAAACATTGCCCGATGGTACGGTTGGCAATTCATACTTAACGCAAACCTTACCAGCTGTATCGGGCGGTACTGCTCCTTATACCTATGCTGTAACTGGCCTTCCCGCGGGATTAACTTTTAACCCAGCTACAAGAGAAATTTCTGGTACGCCAACGCAGGGCGGTACCTACTCCGTTGCCTTAACTGCAACCGATGCCAATAACAACAAGGCAACCACCAGTTACGCATTAAACGTTGGTGTTACTGCTCCGGTTGTGGCATCTGCTACAGTATGTGCTGGCAGTACCACAACGTTAACGGTAAGTAACTTGCAGGCTGGTGTAACTTATAATTGGTACGCTTCTACCGGAAGTACGCCTTTAGCTACAAACAACAACGGCACATTTGTAACGCCTGCGGTAACTGCGGCAACTGTTTTTTATGTAGAGGCAGTATCGGGTACGGCGGTGAGTACAAAAACACAAGTATCGGTTGCAGTGAACCCACCAGCAACACTGGCCACAGTAACCACCAACAACCCGGTAATTAACAGCGGTCAATCGACCACGTTAAGAGCTACTGCCGATTCGGGCAATACCATTGCCTGGTTCGATTCGGCAACCGGCGGCACACAGGTTGGTTCAGGAACATCGTTTACCACGCCAGCGTTAACTGCCAACACCACTTATTACGTTCAAACTACCAGCGCAGCGGGCTGTACCAGCTTAACGCGTGTGCCTATAACAGTTACCGTAATTTCGAACAACGGCTCAACCGCATGTAATGCAGCAAACAGCCAAAGTACGGGCATCAACGGTATCTGTGTTGCATGTAGCATCACCGGAGCTGGTAATTCTACTGATGCAAACGCAAGTAACTTTACCAGATTATCGTTGGGCGTAGGCGTTGGGGCAACGGGTTATCAGCAATTGATTTTCCCAACTACAGGTGTTGCAACGGACAGCATTCGCTTAGATTTGGCTCTGCCAGGTGGCTTAGCCGATGTAAACGTATTAAACAATATCACGGTTACCGTACTTAATGGCAGTACCGTTGTTAGCACAACAACCATTAACGGTGGTTTATTAAACCTCAGCTTGTTAGGCGGCAATCGCTTCGCGGCAACTGTTTTGGCAGGCGGCGCTTACGATCGCGTACAGGTGAGTTTTGGCGCTACCGTTTCGGCACTTAACAGCTTAGATATTTACGGCGCAACGGTAGTTTATCCGAGCCCAACTTTAACATCGGGTGCCCAAACAGTTTGTAATGGTGCAACGGCAACACTATCGGCAACTGCAAACGGCGGCACAACTTTGGCCTGGTTCGATGCACCAACAGGAGGTACGCAATTAGGAACGGGCGAAACATTTACTACCCCGGCATTAACTACAACTACAACTTATTATATTCAGGTAAGCAAGGCATCGTGCCCCAACCCAATAAGGGTTCCGGTTACAGTAACGGTAAATCCGGCAATTGTATTTGCTGGTACAACCCTGGCAAATGCCACCATTGCATCGCCATACAACGTGCAGTTACCTGTAGCCACCGGCGGTACACCGGGCTATACTTATGCCCTAAACTCGGGAAGCACTTTGCCGGCAGGCTTAACGCTTTCGTCAGCAGGATTAATTAGTGGCACGCCAACGGCAACTGGCGACCCAGCGTTTTCGGTTACTGTTACCGATAGCAAAAACTGCTCGGCTACAGCAACATTTAATTTAGTTACTTCGCCAGCGCTAACATTAACGCCCGGTGCTTTACCTGACGGTATTACCGGAACGCCATATACTAGTAACGGTATACCTGCGGCGACTGGCGGCACCGGCCCATATATTTATTCGGCAACAAATCTTCCTCCGGGCTTAACCTTTAATACTACAACCAGGGAGATTACCGGAACACCAACTCAACCGGGCAATTATAGCATTCCGGTAACAGTTAGCGATGCAACGGGTAATACCATTACCGCTAACTATACAGTGGCGGTTGTAGATCCGTTGGTTTTACCAGCGGCAACGTTGGCCAATGGAACAACGGGATCAGTTTATACTACGCAGATTATCCCATCGGCAACTGGTGGCACTGCACCTTATACTTATGTTGCTACAGGTCTTCCTGATGGTTTATCTTTCGATCCATCAACACGGGAAATTACCGGAACGCCAACACAGGCTGGTACGTTTACCATTCCGGTAACGGTTACCGATGCTGCCGGACGCACGGCAACAAATAGCTACAACGTTACAATTGGCGACCCATTATTATTACCGAATGCAACTTTACCTGATGGAACAGAGGGTACTGTTTATGCAGCGCAAACATTGCCTGCAGCAGTTGGCGGTACATCGCCATATACTTATGTGGCAAGTAATTTACCAGCGGGCTTAACGTTCGATGCAACAACCAGACAGATTACTGGTACACCAACAGAAGCCGGAAATTATTCAATTGGCTTAACGGCGACTGATAACGCAGGAAAAACTGTTTCTAACACCTATTCATTAAGAGTAATTGGCGTGCTTTCGTTACCGGGCGCCACTTTGCCAAATGGTATTGTCGGCACTTCTTACCCTACACAAACGCTGCCGGCGGTAACCGGTGGAACCGGGCCTTATACTTATCTGGCAACGGGAATTCCTCCGGGATTAAGCTTTAATACCGCCACGCGAGAAATTACCGGAACACCAACTTTGGGCGGAACATACACCGTTTCATTAACTGCAACTGATGCTGAAGGCAACAGTGCAACCTCTACATACAGCCTCGTTGTTAATGTAAATGCTCCTGTTGTGGCCGCAGCAACGGTTTGCTCCGGCAGTTCGGCAACACTAAGCGTAAGTAATTTACAGGCTGGTGTAACCTACAACTGGTATGCCTCTGCAGGAAGCACACCGTTAGCCACCAATAACACAGGCGTTTTTGCAACTCCGGTAGTTACTTCGCAAACTGTTTTCTATGTAGAAGCAGTTTCTGGAACTGCAGTAAGTGCCAGAACCGCGGTTACGGTTTCTGTAAATCCCGATGCTGCACCTGCAACTATTATTACCAACAATCAGGTTATTAACGCTGGTCAAACCGCTAACCTGTCGGCTACTGCCGATGCGGGAAGCACAATTTCATGGTATGCAGACACCACTGGTGGAACCGCGCTTGCAACGGGCGCATCGTTTACTACGCCTGCACTATCTACCACCACCACTTATTATGTAGAAACCGTAAACGCTGCGGGTTGTGCAAGCATCACCCGCGTTCCGGTAGCAGTAACCGTAATTAATGGCGATGGCGGTAGCGCCTGTAATGCAGCGAGCACCCAGAATTCGGGCATTACCGGAGTTTGCTTACTGTGTGGAATCACTGGCGCAAGAAACTCTACCGATGCCAATCCGAGCAACTTCACCAGAATTACATTGGCAGTTGGTGTCGGATCGACAGGATATCAGCAACTTATTTTTAACACACCGGGAACAGCCACCGATAGCATCCGTTTGGATTTGGCCTTACCTGGCGGACTGGCAGACGTTGGTTTGTTAAGTAATGTAACATTGAACGTAATGAACGGCACAACCGTAGTAAGAACCGTTCAGTTAAATTCATCACTTTTAAATCTTCAATTGCTCGAAGGAAACCGCTTTACAGCAACTATTCCGGCTGGCGGCGCTTACGATAGAGTGCAGGTGAGTTTAGGAGGTGTTATATCAGCAGTTACCAGCCTCGATGTTTATGGCGCAACTGCGGTTTATCCAAGTCCAACCCTTACCGCTGGAAACCAGACCATTTGCGCTGGAGGCACGGCCACCTTATCGGCAACTGCCAATGGCGGCACAACGCTAGCTTGGTTCGATACACCAACCTGGGGCACCGCTTTGGCAACTGGCGAAACATTTACTACGCCAGCACTTACGGCAACTACTACTTATTATATTGAAGTAAGCAAAGGAACTTGCGCAAACACAACAAGAATTCCGGTTGTGGTAACGGTTACCCCATCATTACCTACGCCGGTGTTGGCAACCATTGCCGATGTATGCGAAGGATCGCCTGCTACATTATCGGTAGCGAATCCAGCTGCGGGCACTAGCTACAGATGGTACGATGCCGCAACGGGTGGAAACTTAGTATTTACCGGCGAGGTGTTTACTACGCCAGCCTTGAGCGCTAATGCCACTTATTATGTAGAAGCGGCGCAAGGAAACTGTACCAGCGCAACACGGGCTGTGGCTGCGGTGAGTGTTAACCCTCGCCCCGAGCTGCCAATAGTTAGTGCAAATACAACAACTGTTGCTGCAGGCCAAACGGCAATTATTACTGCAAGCGCAACTGATGCGACCAACACTTTCAACTGGTATACTTCTGCAAATGCAACAACACCAATTTATACAGGTGCTATTTATGTAACGCCACCATTAACGGCAACAACAACTTATTACATCGAATCGGTTTCGACCAATGGATGTACCTCTTCAAATCGGGTTCAGATCACCATTACGGTTGACGGAAACGGATCGCCAAATCCAGTACCGTGTGAGGGCGCTATCGCTCAAACTAACGGCGTAAACGGTGTAGCGCTTCTTTCGGGTGTTTTCAACCCAACCTTATCAATTGATAACGATACACAAACTGCTTCATCGCTGGTTATGCCTGTAGGTGCAGTTGGCGCATCAGTTTACCAAAGGTTATCGTTCGGTTCGGCATCTCGAATTGGCGATACCGTACGTGTAGTGGTTTCAACGCCCGGCAAGTTATTATCATTAGCGCTTCTTGGAAACGCTTCGGTAACTACTTATCTGGGTACAAACAGCAACGGCGATGCCAGATCGTTAAACAGTAATTTATTAAATATTCAGTTATTAAGCGGCGGTACGCAAGCAGAAGTTACTTTTGTGCCAACCGCAATATTCGATAATGTAGAGGTGAGGTTAAACGCTGGCGTATTGGGTGCGCTTACTTCGCTCGATGTAAACTACGCACAACGCATCTTAGCTGCACCAACAGTAAGTGTATCAAATGTAACGGCTTGCGTGGGTGCTACAGCACAGCTTGCGGTGAGTAACCCATCATCTGACTTAACTTACAGATGGTACGACGAAGCAGGTAATTACCTTGCAGGAAAGGATGGTGTTATTTTTACAACGCCTGCGCTAACCGGCGATACTAAATTCTATGTAGCGGCGGTTTCGGCAACGGGCTGTGTAAGCTACAGAACACCGGTAACGGTAACCACCAACCCTGCACCAGTTGCACCAACGCTACTTAATGCCGATGTAAGTACTTGTTTAAATACTGCGGTAACCTTGCAGGTAAACAACCCTGTGGTGGGCACAACCTACAATTGGTACGATTCGGCAACATCGACAACCGTTTTATTCACTGGCGATAACTTTACTACGCCTGTAATTACGGCAAACAGAAGCTTTTTCGTTTCTGCAACCAATGCTTGCGGTACGCCATCGGCCAGAACAGAAGCAACCATCACTTTAGGAACAATTGATATTCCGGTAATTACACCGCCATCAATTACAATTACCAGCAACTCGGTAGCTATATTAAAAGCAACCTCGAGCACAGCCGGCGCAACCATAAATTGGTACGATGCACCGGTTGCAGGCAACTTATTATTTACCGGCGATACTTTTGTAACGCCACAATTAACAGCAACTACCACTTACTATGCAGAAGCCAGTGTTCCTGGTGGATGTATTGGAATCGGTAGGGCAGCGGTTACCGTAACCGTAACGTCGGGCCCTCCAATTACAACGCCTTGCGGATCGGCTACAACCACCGTTGCAAGCGGAGTAACGGGTATTGCCGTGGGCGCCGGTGTTATTAACCCAACACTTGCTGTAGATAATGATACCAATACGGGTTCGAGCCTTGTTATTCCGGTAGGCGCATTGGGTGCTTCGGTTTATCATCAGGTAGGTTTCCCTGAGCTTTCGAACATTGGCGATACTTTAAGGGTAAAAGTCACCGTTCCGGCTCAGCTATTATCGGTAGCACTTTTACAAAACCTCACTTTAACAACATTCCAGGGATCTACGAGCAATAACGATGTAACATCGATCTCAAACCCATTGATTACCCTTAATTTACTAGCGGGCGGAAGCACTGCAATTTTAACGTATGTGCCAACAAGCAGGTACGACGGGGTAGAATTAAGACTTAATTCGGGCATCCTTGGTGCATTAACCTCGGTTAATTTCGATTATGCACAAAGAACCATCACTAAGCCAACAGTGGCAACTGCAACTGCAGTGGCTTGCGAAGGCGCTACAGCAACTTTAAATGTAACCAATCCGCAGGCCGGAATTGTGTATAAATGGTACCTCGGATCGGTGTATCAAACAGGAAAAGACGGTACAACGTTTACTACCGACCCAGCTTTAGCCGCCGGAACTTACGTTTACAATGTAACTGCTACGGCAACTGCAACAGGTTGCGAAAGTGCAGCTACACCAGTAACCGTAACTATTTTGCCACCACCGGCTACACCAGTGCTAAGCACCACTAATCCGGCCACCACCTGTGTAAACAGCCCGGCCACATTAAGTGTGCAAGCGGTAGCAGGCGTAATTTACAACTGGTACGATGCGGCAACAGGCGGCAACAGGTTGGTAAGCAACAACAGCAGTTTTACTACTTCTGCATCGCTTGCGCCAGGCGTGTACACCTATTATGTAGAGGCCGTTAATGGCAACAGCTGCGCAAATGCAACACGTACGCCGGTTTCAATTACCGTAAATCCAGCTGCAATTGCAAGCGACATTGCGGTAGCTGGCAGCACCTCGTTATGCGCTTCGGGTACAACGGTGTTAACAGCATCGAGCACAACGGTTAGCAACCCGGTATTTAACTGGTACAGCGATGCAGGTTTAACTGTTCCCGTTTTTGAGGGCGCTACCTTTACAACTCCTGCCATTACAGCCTCAACCAAATATTATGTAACGGTTAAAGGAACAAACAAATGCGCCAATACGCCGGGCACTGCCAGCGAAGTGAGCATTACGGTAAATCCGGTTGCCGTGGCGGCCGATATTAGCCTATCGGGTACGAGCACAATCTGTGGTGGTTCATCGGTCGTATTAACAGCATCGAGCACAACAGTAACCAACCCGGTATTTACCTGGTACAGCGCTGCAGATTTATCTACAGTTGCCTTTACAGGTTCGGTATTTACTACGCCAAACCTAAACGCAACCACTACCTATTATGTAACGGTTAAGGGCGATAACAAATGCGAGAACAGTGCGGCTACTGCAAAAGCAATTACGATAACGGTGAATCCGGTTGCAACCGATGCCGACATCACTTTAAGCGGATCGACTTCGATTTGCAGCGGTGCCACAGCAGCATTGTCGGCAACTGCAACAACTGTTGTTAACCCGGTATTTACCTGGTACAGCGATGCAGCCTTAAGCAATGTTGCCTTTGTTGGTCCGAATTTTACCACGCCGGCATTAACCGCAACAACAACTTATTATGTTACGGTTCGAGGAGACAATAAGTGCGAAAACTCAACAGCGAAAGCGGTAACCGTAAACGTGAAAGAGATTGCAACAGCTGCTGATATTTCGGTAGCCAATGCAGAGATCTGCTCAGGTTCGACTGTGATGTTAATGGCTTCGAGCACAACGGTTACCCAACCGGTATTTACCTGGTACAGCGACGCTTCGTTAACAGTGCCTGTATTTACCGGGCCAACGTTTACTGTTACCGGTTTAAGCAATACTACTACTTATTATGTAACGGTTAGAGGAGCTAACAAGTGCGAAAACACAGCCGCAGGCGCCAAGGTAGTAACCGTAACGGTTAATCCGTTAGCAACCACAACCGATATTATCGTAAATGGGGGCACAACAGCGTGCGCAGGTTCGCCGGCTGTGTTAAGTGCTACTTCGCCAACGGTAAACAACCCGGTATTTACATGGTACAGCGATCCTGCCTTAACAAACATCAGTTACATTGGTGCTACGTTTACCACGCCAGTGCTAAGCGGTACTACCACTTACTATGTAACGGTTAAAGGAGATAATAAATGCGAAAATGCAGCTGGTACCGCGAAAGTAGTTACCGTTACGGTAACTCCGGTAGCCACTAACGCAGATATTACTGCAGCCGACGCTACAATTTGTGCAGGTTCAAATGCAGTGCTTTCAGCATCGAGCACAACGATTACCAACCCAATATTTACCTGGTACAACGATGCCGCTTTAACATCGGTGGCTTTTGTTGGCGCATCGTTTAACACACCTGCGTTAAGCGGAACCACAAAATATTATTTAACTGTTAAAGGCGATAATAAATGCGAGAATGCTTCGGCAACTGCAAAAGTGGTAACGGTAACTGTAAATGCGGGGGCCACACAGGCAGATGTTGCGGTATCGCAACCAAGCATCGTTTGCGGCAGCGGAACTGCGGTAATCAACGCAAGCTCTACAACGGTAGCCAACCCGGTATTTACCTGGTACCGCGACGCTTCGTTAACAGTGCCTGTTTATACGGGTGCCATATTTACTACGCCTAACCTAACGGCTACAACCACTTATTATGTAACTGTTAAGGGTAGCGATAAATGCGAAAATACAGCGGCCAATGCCGTAGCGGTAACGGTAGTTGTTAACCCAACAGCAGTTGCAAGCGATATTACAGTAAGCGGCTCTACCGCCATCTGTGGCAATGCGGTTGCCGTACTTACAGCAAGTTCTACAACGGTAACCAACCCGGTATTTACCTGGTACAGCGATGCGGCCCTTACCAACCCGGT
>Ga0308165_1002221_pt1 | contig 24062 bp, 19 predicted proteins | sample PhyWR2_FD_201032 | JGI IMG/M metagenome (GOLD analysis project Ga0308165, IMG submission 201032) | Phyllosphere microbial communities from UC Gill Tract Community Farm, Albany, California, United States - DLSLW.R2 | ecosystem: Host-associated > Plants > Phyllosphere > Unclassified | place: USA... | reverse complement strand
GCCGACGCCCCTGAGCGCTCTCGCCGCCTTCAAGCTCCGACGCGGCCTGGGTCAGGCCTGCACAGCGCACCGCCTCCTCATACGAAACCAGCCCCACGGAAGGGGCGGCCTGCAGCATTAAGGCGGTGCTGGCTAGGGCGAGAAGCGTCGACATGACCTGAGAATGGCTCAGCCGCGTGACCAAAGGAAGTCGTTTGCGGCGCCCGGCCTTAGCCGCGCTCCTTCGTCTTGGTGAAGGCGATCTTGGGGAAGCGTTCGCCGACATAGCCGGTCTCCCAGCTCGACTTGGCCAAGAAGACCGGGGCCTGGTCGATGTCGCGCGCCATCTGGGGGCGGTATTTGCCGCTGAAGTCCTCGACGTCCGCGTCGGAACCCTCCGAGCCTGGAGCGATCCAGCGCGCTTCGGCGTAGGGTGAGGGTTCGAAGACGACGTCCAGGCCGTACTCCTCGCCCAGGCGGTCGGCCATGACCTCAAACTGCAGCTGGCCCACGGCGCCGACGATGAAGTCCGAGCCGATTTCGGGACGGAACAGCTGGGTCACGCCTTCCTCGGCCAGACCTTCCAGAGCCTTCTTGAGGTGTTTGGCCTTCAGCGGATCCTTCACGCGAACCCGTTGCAGGATTTCCGGAGCAAAGTTCGGCAGGCCGGCGAAACGGACCACGCCGCTCTCCGACAGGCTGTCGCCGACGCGCAGCACGCCGTGGTTCGGAATGCCGATCACGTCGCCGGCGAAGGCGTCGTCGGCCAGTTCCCGATCCGAGGCGAAGAACATGATGGGCGCATTGACCGACAGGGACTTGCCGGTGTTCTGCACCTTCAGCTTCATGCCGCGCTTGAAGGCGCCCGACGCCATACGGAACATGGCGATCCGGTCGCGGTGATTGGGGTCCATGTTCGCCTGGACCTTGAACACGAAGCCGGTGACCTCGTTGGATCCCGGCTCGACCTCGGTTTCGACAGGGACGGGGGCGTTGCGGGTCTCGGGCGGCGATTCCTTCTTGGCCTTCATGACCTTGGGCGCGGGCGCCCAGTCGCCGATGGCCTTCAGCAGTTCGTCGATGCCGAAGTGGCGCAGGGCCGATCCCCACAGCACCGGGGTCATGTGACCTTCAAGGAAGGCCTGGCGGTCAAAGGCCGGATAGCCGCCCTCGACCAGTTCGACGGCCTCGGCGAGATTGTCCTGCTCGCCCGCCTCGAAATACCGGGCCGCCTGGTCCAGCGGCAGGGCGGGGGGGTGTTCGGGGTCCTCGGCCGACCCGGCGGCCTTGCGGGTATAGGGCTGGAATCGGCCGGTTCCGACCTCGACCATGCCGCGCAGGCGATTGCCGCTCTCGGCCGGCCACCAGATCGGGGCGGGGTCCAGCTGAAGGCGTGACGCGATGTCGTCCAGCAGGGCCATCGGGTCCTGGGCCTCGCGGTCCAGCTTGTTGATGAAGGTGATGATCGGGATGTCGCGCAGGCGGCAGACCTCGAACAGCTTCAGCGTCTGCGGCTCGATGCCCTTGGCGGCGTCCAGCACCATGATGGCGCAGTCGGCGGCGGTCAGGGTGCGATAGGTGTCTTCGGAGAAGTCCTCGTGCCCGGGCGTATCGAGCAGGTTGAACATCTTGCCGTCGTGCTCGAAGGTCATGACCGAGGCCGAGACCGAGATGCCCCGCTCCTTCTCGATCTTCATCCAGTCCGAACGGGTGCGCCGGTTCTCGCCGCGCGCCCGCACGGCGCCGGCCGCACGAATGGCGCCGCCGGCCAGCAGGATATGCTCGGTCAGGGTCGTCTTGCCCGCATCCGGGTGGGCGATGATGGCGAAGGTCCGGCGGCGCGCCGCTTCTTCAGGCAGGGTCAAGGAAGACATGGCGCGCGACTACCCCGCCGCGCGCCGAAAGTCACTCGCTGGCGGGAGAAGGGGCGGATTCAGACGGTGTTTGCGGAGGGGTTTCCGGCTCCGGCTCGCTGATCTGGGGCGCCTCCTCATCTTCTGTTGCTTCCGGCAAGTCCTGACCCGCCTCGATGGCGGCGATCAGCCGACTAGCGTAGTTTGAAGCGCTGCCGCCGTGGGGGTTGTTGGCCAACGGTTTCAGCACCGCGATCGCCTCTTCCGGCTTGCCGGTTTTCACCAGGGCGTTCGCATAGGGGAAGCGCACCGCCGCTAGCTGAGGAGCGCGGTCCAGCGCCAGGCCCAGGGTCAGCAGATCGTTGTCATTGGGATAGCCGGGCTGGGTCCGACGGAGTTCGGACAGCAGCATCAGGGTGCGATAGTCGTTCTGACCGGCTGCATAGGCGCGAGAGAGATAACCGCGCGCCTGGATACGCAACGCCTGAGCCTGGTCGTCATCGTCAGCCTCTCGCGCCTGCTTAAGCCGCTCCTGCGCCAGGAACTGCAAGGCTTCGACATGGTCCGGATTGATTTCCAGCAGGCGTTGAAGCGCACGTTCGCCGGCGGGGCGATCGCCGAAATGGAGACCGGCATGGCCGGCGGCGAGCAAGGCCAAAGGATCGTCGCCATGCCGGGCCGCCAGCCTGGCGACCTCTTGGCCCAAGGCCTGGCGATCTTCGTCGGGGACGCCGATCTTGAGCCGTTGATTGATAAGCAGGAGATCATCGGCGGCGGGCGACAGTCGCGTGACGCTGATGTCCGCCGTTGGAAACTGGCCGCTGAGCGTCCTGCCCATCAGGCGACCACGGGTGTAGCGTCGAAGCGCGACCTGAAGGTCACGAAGCGACATTCCAGTGGAAGCCTCCATCGCAGCTATGGAGTCCTCCCCGCCCGAAACGCGCTTCAGATAGTCTTCCAACTGTTCCAGACGCGCAGGATCGCTGATGAACCAGTGGGTCAGCAGCCAGGCGATCGGATAGTAGGTCGCTTTCTGAGTCTCGGATCGAACTTCACCCGGACGCTTGGTCAGCAGGACATCAAGCGGTATCCAGGTTTCCGCCATGATCCAGTAGGCGCGGTTCTGGTTGAACTGGCCCAGCTGAACCTTTCGATCTCGGACGTCGATGTCCGCGGTCATGTAGTATTCGGCAAAGCCTTCGACGAACCACGCCGGGTAGGATTCGGGGAAGTTGCCCAGCATGAAGTGGTGAGCGTATTCGTGCATCAGGATGTCGTCGCCCGACATCCCGCCGTCGCCGTCGCCCCTGATGGCGACCGCAAAGATATCCTCTTCCGTCGGGAAGTAGGTGCCCATCGTGTTTTCACCGCTCTGTGGGTGCACACGCGTCAGGCCTCGGCGGCCGCCGACGAGATAGATCGGCATCTTACGCTGCGGCTCGTCCGACATCGAGCCGCCGTGTCGGACCTGCATGACACGATCGAAAATCTCGAGTTTCTGAACGTATTCGCGCAGGGCGCGCTCGCCGCCGTCGCTATAGACGATGAAGCGCTCGCTTTCGGCCCGCAGCCAGTCCGCCCGCGCTGGCTGAGCCATTGCGGCAAACACAATCGATCCCACCGCCGCAATGGCGTAGGCTACCAGCTTCGAACTCATACAATCAGTCCCGAACATCCCTTGAGGGCGAAGGTGCAACTTCCACGCGCCGACGTCCAGCCGATTGGTCCACGTAAAATAACCCCTCGCCACGAAGGGCTATCGGAGTCATGCTCGGTTCTGGAGGAGACGATCGGGCCGTCAGAGTCCGACGCTCCCCTCCCGGATCGATCCGGGATCATAGGGAAAGGACAAGGACGATGGCTGTCATCCATCCTCAAGACCGTATCGCCCATGCGCCGCGTGAGCGGGCGCCGCTGCATCCGGCGGTGGGGCTGGTCGTCGGCTTCGGCTTTATCGTAGCCGTGGCGACGCTGGTCCATGTGGTGTTCAACGCCGTCTTCTGACGGCGTTTCAGGCCGCGATCAGGCGGCCAGGCGGTTCCAAACGGCGCGGTCGGCAGAGACGGCGTCGAGGCGACGGCCCTTGGCCTGAAGCTGGCGCATCACCTGTTCGGGCAGGGTGCAGAAACGCGGCTCGACGAGGTCGGGATTGCAGGCGGGGGCGGGCGCCGCGAACAGGGCGGCGTTCACGTCGGGGCTGCGCTCGGCGATCAGCCAGGCCAGGCGACGGGCGCGTTCGGGATCGTTGCGGTGAAGCAGCGGGTCCTCGGCGAACAGTTCGCAGCCCAATTCCAGCAGATAGTCCAGACCCAGCTTCTCGAACCGGCGCGCGTCGGCGGGCGTGACCGGGCAGGCCTCGTCCAGGTCGAACACGACGTCGTTCAGAAGAAACAGCATGGGCGAGACGCTCGACTGGCCGGACGCGAGTTCGTCCGTAAGCTCACAATAGGCGCCGTCGCTTGCGGTCCCGTTCACGGACGCGGTTAAGCGTTTGTGACCAGCCGGGCTTCGCCTTGGACGAAAAGCGACGGCGATGACGCGACGTGACCCTTGCGCCGGTGCGCGGCCTCGGCTTACCTGATCACGCATTGTTACAGTCCGGCGTCGCGCCGGGGAGAGGCCGTCATGACGACCCATGAAGATCGCGCCGGGCTGAAGGTCGCGGGCGAACTGATCGCCCTGATCGAGCAGGAGGTGCTGCCGGGGCTGGGGCTTGATGCAGCCGCCTTCTGGAACGGAGCGGCGGCGATCTTTGAGCGGTTCGCACCCGAGAACCGGGCGCTTCTGGCGCGACGCGACGCCTTGCAGGCGCAGATCGACGACTGGCACCGGGCGCGGCGGGGCCAGCCCTATGATGTGGCGGCGTCGCAGGCGTTTCTGAAAGAGATCGGCTATCTGGTCGACGAGCCGGGCCCGTTCACGATCGGGACCGAAGGCGTGGACGCCGAGATCGCACGCATGGCCGGGCCGCAGCTGGTCGTGCCGGTGCTGAACGCTCGCTTCCTGCTGAACGCCGCCAATGCACGGTGGGGCAGCCTGTATGACGCGCTTTACGGCACGGATGCGTTGGGCGACCTGCCGGGCGGCGGCGGCTATGACGCGGCGCGCGGCGCGCGGGTCGTCGCGCGGGCCAAGGCCTTTTTGGACGAGGCGGCGCCGCTGGCGGAGGGTTCGCATACGGATGTCGCCGGCTGGTCGGTGGTCGACGGCGCGTTGTCGCCCGCGTTGAAGGATACGGGACAGTTCGTCGGTTTTACCGGCGAGGCTGCTACGCCCGCGTCAATCCTGCTGGTCAACAACGGGCTGCACATCGAACTGGTGATCGACCGCAGCCATCCGGTGGGGCGCAGCGATGCGGCGGGGCTGGCGGATGTGGTGCTGGAATCGGCCCTGTCGACCATTGTCGATCTGGAGGACTCCGTCGCGGCCGTTGATGCGGCCGACAAGGCCGAGGCCTATCGCAACTGGCTGGGTCTGATGCGCGGCGACCTGTCCGCGACGTTCAAGAAGGGCGGCGAGACCCTGACCCGCGCTCTGGAGACGGATCGCCAGTGGACCGCGCCGGACGGGTCGTCGGTGATCCTGAAGGGGCGCAGCCTGCTGTTCGTGCGCAACGTCGGGCATCTGATGACGACCCCGGCCATTCGTCTGCCGGACGGGTCTGAGGCGCCGGAAGGGATCATGGATGCGATCATGACCAGCCTGATCGCCCTTTACGACATCAAAGGTCTGGGCGGGTTCGGCAACAGCGCGACGGGCTCTGTCTACATTGTCAAACCCAAGATGCACGGGCCGGAAGAGGCCGCCTTCACGGACAGGCTGTTCGATGCGGTCGAGGATCTGCTGGCCCTGCCGCGTCATGCGATCAAGGTCGGGGTCATGGACGAAGAGCGGCGGACCTCAGCCAATCTGGCGGCCTGCATCCAGGCGGTGAAGGACCGGATCGTCTTCATCAACACCGGCTTTTTGGATCGCACCGGCGACGAGATCCATACGGCCATGCAGTCCGGGCCGGTAGTGCGAAAGGCGGACATCAAGTCCAGCGCCTGGATCGCGGCCTATGAGGAGAGAAACGTCGCCATCGGCCTGAAATGCGGCCTGTCGGGCAAGGCCCAGATCGGCAAGGGAATGTGGGCGGCGCCGGACCGGATGGCGGACATGCTGGAGCACAAGATCGGTCATCCGAAGTCGGGCGCGAACACCGCCTGGACCCCCTCGCCGACGGCGGCGACCCTGCACGCGCTTCACTATCATGCGGTCGATGTGTTCGCGGTTCAGAAGGATGTCGCTGGGCGCGAGACGCCGGGGCTGGAGGCTTTGCTGACCCCGCCGCTGGTGAATGGCGTCAACTGGTCCGAGGACGAGGTGGCGGCCGAGCTGGACAACAACGCCCAGGGCATACTGGGCTATGTTGTGCGCTGGATCGACCAGGGGGTGGGGTGTTCCAAGGTGCCGGACATCCACGATATCGGCTTGATGGAAGACCGGGCGACGCTGCGGATCAGCTCGCAGCATATCGCCAACTGGCTGCTGCACGGGGTTTGCACGGCGGAGCAGGTGGACGCCGCCTTCCAGCGCATGGCGGCCAAGGTGGATGGGCAGAATGCGGGCGATCCTCTGTATCGGCCGATGGCGGCGGACCCGGATGACAGTCTGGCCTATCAGGCGGCGCGGGCGCTGGTGTTCGAAGGCGTCGAGCAGCCGAACGGCTATACCGAGCCGTTGCTGCATGCCTGGCGGTTGAAGGCGAAGGCGGCTCAGTCCGTCTGACGCGCCTTGGGCGGAGCGGGCGGCTCAGGCATCTCGACCTCGTCGTCGGCCATGACGTCGTCGGCGGCGTCGTTGGCGGTTCGGGCGGTGGTTTGCGGGCCGGTCGGTCGCGGCGGTGCGCCGACGCCGTAGCCGAGGCGCTTCAAAGCCTCCTCGCCGTCCAGGCCGAAGGCGGTGCGCAGGCGAAGATCGGTCTGGGGCACCGGCACCTCGACGCCCGCCGCGTCCAGGGCGTCGGCGATCAGCCAGGTGTAGGCGGCGTGCATGGCCGCTGGGCGTTTGACGGCGTCGCGCGTCGGCCAGACCACCAGTTCGAACGACAGGCCCCGATCGCCGAAGGCCACCAGCCAGACCTGGCTTTTGCGGGCCTCCGTCTCCGGCAGGGTGAAGGGGCTGGCGCGGGCGGCGGCCAGAACCGCATCGCGCACCTGTCCCCGTTCCGACCCATAGGCGACGGTGAAGGGCACATGGATGCGACGGGTGTCGCCCTTCATCGTCCAGTTGGTCACGGGCTGTTCGATGAAGCGCGAGTTGGGCACCAGGACATTGACGTTGTCATTGGTGCGGACACGGGTGGCGCGAGGGCCGATCTCCATGATGGCGCCGCGAATGCCGATGTCCTCGATCTCGATATAGTCGCCGACCGACACCATCCGGTCGAAGATCAGGAACAGGCCGGAGACGAACTCCTTGACCACCCCCTGAAGCCCCAAGCCGACGCCGATGCCGAGCGCGCCGGCGAAGACGGTCAGGGACGAGAGGTTCAGCCCTGCCGCCGACAGGGCCGACATGACGCCCACGACGATGATGCCGTAGCCGGCCAGGCGCTCCAGCAGATAGATCGCCTGACGGCTGCGGTCCGAGCGCTCGCGCACCCGGCGCAGCGACCGCGTCACCAGCCAATGGGCGGCGAAGGCGATCAGGAGGATCACGCCCGCGCTGACCAGACCGCCCAGCGTCAGATTGATCCCGGCGATGCGGGCGATCTGCGACTGCTCGATGGTGTCGAGGCCCAGCTTCTGGATCGGATTGGTCATCGCGTCCTAGAGCGTCCGGCGAACGGTCAAGGTTCCGAACCTAGATGGCGAAGTCCTCGGTCGAGAAGCGCCCATCCAGCCAGGCGACGATGCGCTCGGCGGCGCCCTCGGGCGACATGGTGGTGGTGTCCACGACGATCTCGGGGTGTTCGGGCGCTTCATAGGGACTGTCGATGCCGGTGAAGTTTTTGAGTTCTCCCGCGCGGGCCTTCTTGTACAGGCCCTTGACGTCGCGGGCTTCAGCGACCGCCAGGGGCGTGTCGACGTGGACCTCGACGAACTCGCCCTCGCCCAGCAGGTCACGGGCCAGACGGCGTTCGGCGCGGAAGGGCGAGATGAAGCTGACCAGGACGATCAGGCCGGCGTCCACCATCAGTTTCGACACCTCGGCGACGCGGCGGATGTTTTCGACCCGGTCCTCTTCGGTGAAGCCCAGGTCGCGGTTCAGACCGTGGCGGACATTGTCGCCGTCCAGCAGATAGGTGTGGCGACCGTCGGCGTGCAGCCGTTTTTCCACCAGATCGGCGATGGTCGACTTGCCTGCGCCCGACAGGCCGGTCAGCCAGACGACGCGTCCCTTCTGGTTTTTGATCGTGGCGCGCGCCGCCTTGTCGACCGACAGCGCCTGCCAGTGGATGTTGTGAGCGCGGCGCAGGGCGAAGTGCAGCAAACCCGCCCCGACCGTGCGGTTCGAGATCCGGTCGATCAGGATGAAGCCGCCCAGATCCTTGTTGTGGGCATAGGGGGCGAAGGCGACGGGGGCGTCCAGCGACAGGTTGCAGACGCCGATCTCGTTCAGTTCCAGGCGCTTGGCCGGTTGTTGCTCCAGGGTGTTGACGTTCACCTTGTGCTTGGGCTCGGTGATCGTGGCGCCCACCAGCTTCGCGCCGATCTTGAGCAGGTAGGGGCGGCCCGGCAGCAGGGGTTCGTCGTCCATCCAGACCACCGTGGCCTCGAACTGGTCGGCCGCCTCGGGCGGGGCGTTGGCGCTGGCCAGGACGTCGCCGCGCGAGACATCGATCTCGTCGGCCAGGGTCAGGGTGATCGACTGACCAGCGACGGCCTGATCCAGGTCGCCATCGGCGGTGACGATCCGGGCCACGGTCGAGGTTTTGCCCGACGGCAGGACGCGGACGGGATCGCCGGGGCGCACGGTCCCGGCGACGATCTGGCCGGAGAAGCCGCGGAAGTCGAGGTTGGGCCGGTTGACCCATTGCACCGGCAGGCGGAACGGATCGGCCTGAAGATCGTCGCCGACCTCCAACGTTTCCAAGAGGTGCATCAGCGGCGGGCCGGCGTACCAGGGCGAATGGGCGCTGGGCTCGGTGATGTTGTCCCCGCGCAGGGCCGACATCGGAATGGCGTCGAACGTCTTCAGCCCGATCTGACCGGCGAAGGCGCGGAAGTCGGCGACGATGGAGTCGAACACAGCCTGGGACCAGCCCATGAGGTCCATCTTGTTCACCGCCAAGATGACGTGGCGAATGCCCAGCAGGCTGACCAGATAGGCGTGGCGGCGGGTCTGGGTCAGAACGCCGCGACGCGCGTCAATCAGGATGACGGCGGCGTCGGCGGTCGAGGCGCCGGTGACCATGTTGCGGGTGTACTGTTCGTGGCCTGGCGTGTCGGCGACGATGAACTTCCGCTTTTCGGTCGAGAAGAAGCGGTAGGCGACATCGATGGTGATGCCCTGCTCCCGCTCGGCGGCCAGACCATCGACCAGAAGGGCGAAGTCGATGTCGCCACCTTGCGTGCCGACGCGGCGGCTGTCGGCCTCCAGCGCCGCCATCTGATCCTCGAAGATCATCTTGGAGTCGTACAGCAACCGGCCGATCAGGGTGGACTTGCCGTCGTCCACGCTGCCGCAAGTGATGAAGCGGAGCAGGCTCTTGTGCTGGTGGGCGTCCAGATAGGCGTCGATGTCGCGGGCGATCAGATCCGATTGGTGGGCCATCAGAAATAGCCCTCCTGCTTCTTCTTCTCCATCGAGGCGGACTGGTCGTGGTCGATCATCCGGCCCTGACGCTCCGACGTGGTGGTCAGAAGCATTTCCTGAATGAGCTCTGGCAGGGTCGCGGCCGTGCTCTCGACCGCGCCGGTCAGGGGGTAGCAGCCCAGGGTGCGGAACCGGACCGACTTCATCTGCGGCGTCTCGCCGGGCCGCAGGCGGAAGCGGTCGTCATCGACCATGATCAGGGCGCCGTCCCGCTCCACCACCGGCCGTTCGGCGGCCAGATACAGCGGCACGATGCGGATCTGCTGCAGGTGGATGTATTGCCAGACATCCAGCTCGGTCCAGTTGGAGATGGGGAAGACGCGAATGCTCTCGGCCGGCCGTTTGCGCGTGTTGTAGAGCCGCCAGAGCTCGGGCCGCTGGTTCTTGGGGTCCCAACGGTGTTCGGCCGTGCGGAAGGAGAAGATGCGCTCCTTGGCGCGCGACTTCTCCTCGTCGCGACGGGCGCCGCCGAAGGCCGCGTCGAAGCCGTACTGGTTCAGGGCCTGTTTCAGACCTTCTGTCTTCCACAGGTCCGTGTGCAGGGCCGAGCCGTGATCGAAGGGGTTGATGCCGCGTGCGAGGGCGTCGGGGTTCTGGTGGACCAACAGTTCGACGCCCAGATCGGCCGCCGCCTGTTCGCGCATCGCGTACATGGCGCGAAACTTCCACGTCGTGTCGACGTGCAGAAGCGGGAAGGGCGGCCTGGACGGATAGAAGGCCTTCTTCGCCAGATGCAGCATGACGGCCGAGTCCTTGCCGATCGAATACAGCATGACCGGACGCTCGGACTCGGCCGCCACCTCGCGCAGGATGTGGATGCTCTCGGCCTCCAGGCGCTGTAGGTGCGTCAGGCGCGGCGCGGACAGGGCGGCAGGTCTTCTGGTCAGGGTGGCGGTGGTCACAGGGGCGTCTCCGTCGAACGCCATGTGACAACGCCAATGCGCGCCAGGGAACAAGCGAGGGTTCCTGCTCCCCGCTAGGAGATTTTCGGCCCGCAGCGTCCGATTTCGTCGTCGGAGCGTAACGGAACCAGGGTCGCTGAAAGCGGCTTATGGCTTCGAAACGGAAACGCCCATGCCCAGCCTGAAATCCCTCGCCGCCTCCGCCGCCGCCGCGATCGCGCTGGCGGGATGCGTGACCGCACCGTCTCCATCCGAATATCGCGCGCCCCAGCCGGCCAAGCCGGTGGATGTGCAACGTCTGTGGTCCGGGCGCTGGCACGAGGTCGCGCGTCTGCCGGATCGGTTGACCGACGGCTGCGTCGCCGGCGCGTCGATCTATACGCCGGTCGAGGGCACGCGCGTCGATGTGCGCGACACCTGTCAGGTCGGCACGCCGGACGGCAAGGAAAAGGCCATTGGCGGACGGGGTGAAATCCTCGATCCGGGCACTAACGCCAAGCTGAGGGTCAAATATCTGGCCGGGTTCGTGACCTGGGATTATTGGGTGTTGGACCGGGCGGACGACTACAGCTGGTTCATCTCGGCTGATCCGACCTTCAATCGCCTGTTCATCTATACGCGCGACCTGCCCAGCGAGCAGCAGGTGCGCGCCTTGACTGAACGGGCGCGGGCCCTGGGGTACGACGTCAGTCGTCTGGAGTTCCCGGCCCAACCGGCGCGGTAAGGATCAAAGGCCATGCGCTCTTCCCGGACGGTTTTGTTCGCCTCGACACTGCTCGCGACGGTGATCGGTTTGGGAGCCTGCGCGGGCGGGACAGCCTTGCCCGTCGCGGCGGGGTTTGGTCCGGACCCGCAACTACCGGCGCCGCGTCAGGGCTTGCTGCCGACCGTCAACATCGCCCCGGCGTCGAGCTGGCCCGAAGGCGCGACGCCGGAGGCGGCGGCGGGATTGCGCGTACAGGCGTTCGCGACAGGCCTGAATCACCCGCGCTGGCTCTATCGCCTGCCCAACGGCGATATTCTTGTCGCGGAGTCGAATGCGCCGCCCAAGCCCGAAGACAAGAAGGGCGGTCTGCGGGGCTGGGTGATGGGCAAGGTCATGGCCAAGGCCGGCGCCGGTGTCCCGAGCCCCAACAAGATCGTCCTGCTGCGGGACGCGGACGGCGACGGCGTAGCGGAGACCAAGAGCGATTTCCTGACCGGACTGAACTCGCCGTTCGGCATGGCTCTGGTCGGCGACCGGCTGTACGTCGCCAACGCCGATGCGGTGGTGGCCTTCCCGTACCAGAGCGGCCAGACGCGCATCGACGCTGCGGCGACGAAGGTCGCGGACCTGCCCGCCGGCCGCAATCACCACTGGACCAAGAGCCTGGTCGCCAGCCCGGACGGCCAGCGCCTTTATGTCGGAGTTGGATCCAACTCCAACGTCGGCGAAAACGGCCTGGACGAGGAAGTCGACCGCGCCGCCATCCTGGAGATCGATCCGGCGACGGGCGCGCGGCAGGTCTATGCCTCGGGCCTGCGTAATCCGGTCGGCATGGACTGGAACCCGCAGACCGGCCAGCTGTGGGTGGCGGTCAACGAGCGTGACGAGATCGGCGACGATCTGGTGCCCGACTATATGACCTCGGTGACGGCGGGCGCCTTTTACGGCTGGCCGTGGAGCTATTACGGCCAGACTGTCGATACGCGCCCGCCCGCCAATCCGGCGATGGTCGCGCGCGCGATCCGGCCGGATTACGCCCTGGGCGCTCACACGGCGTCGTTGGGGCTGACATTCGGACAAGGCGCGAACCTGTTGCCGCCAGCCCTGCGCTCAGGCGTTTTCGTCGGCCAGCATGGATCGTGGAATCGCAGCGTCCGCAGCGGCTATAAGGTGATCTTCGTGCCGTTCGTCGATGGGCGTCCCGCCGGGCCGCCACAGGATGTTCTGACCGGATTTCTGAACGCTCAGGGCCAGGCTCAGGGCCGCCCTGTCGGGGTGCAGGTTGATCGGCAAGGCGCGCTGCTGGTCGCCGACGACGTGGGCAATGTCATCTGGCGCGTCAGCGGCACCTGAACCTCGATCATAGGAAAAAGCCCCGACCGAGGCCGGGGCTTTCCATTAGTCTGCTGAAATCAGTTCAGCGGCTGGACCGTAATCGCCGGAGCGGCGGGCGTGGTGACGACCGGAGCCGGGGTCGAGGCCGCAGGCGCGGCGTTCAACCGGCTGGTGCTCGACGTCGAGGCGGCCGGCGCGGTGTAGGGTTGCGGACCCGAGGGTGTAGCCGGCGTCTCAACACGGGCGGCGGCGGGCCGTTCAACGGCTGGCGTAGCACGACGGGCCACGGGTTCGGCGCGGCGAGCGACCGGCGCAGGCGCGGCGGCCGGCGTCGGAGCCGGCGTGGGCGCGACCTCGGCCGGGGCGGGCGTGACCGGCACCTGGGCGGCCGTCATCGCGGCGGGCGCGGTCTGCATGGCCGGTACGGCGGTCTCGGCGGGCTGAGCGGGAGCGGCCTGTTCGCCGCCCATCATCATGGCGACGCCGCTGCCCAGCAGCACCACGGCGCCGATCGGGGCCAGGATCATCCAGGTCTTCACCGACTTCTTAGACTTGGTCGTGCGGGCGTAGCGCGGAACGAAGGTCGTGTCCTCAGCGCGGGCTTCGGTATTGGCGTTGGCATAGGTCATAGACATTGTTTCTGTCCTCCATAACGTCGATCAACCAACCCGCCGTTCCGCAACGGCGTTCCGCGTAAAGCGCAAAAGCCCCGAAGAAACACCGTTTCCGCCCGGAATGGGGCGAAGACCGTGCGCGCGGCCGCCGCATTTGCCGTCAATGCGGCAATAAAAAGCAGGGCTACGGTCTGGATTTCCGCCGCGTCAACCGAACAAATGGATCACGGCTGGACGGCAATTTGTCAGGTTCGCGAAGGATTGCGGACCCTACGGTTGACCCGACCGGCCGCCTTCGTCCATCACCGGACCGGGTGGAACACGCATTGACCGGAGTACGGCGCGCATGGGTTTTGTAGCCAATATCCGCAGGGATGTCCGGTTCGCGCGCGGCCTGTTCCGTCTGTTGAAACGCATCAAGCCGATCGAGTTGGACAGCGACGTCCTGCTCTGCGACGACTTCGAAGAAGCCGTCGACAAGTTCGCCGACAACATCGCCATAGACGACGGTCAGCGCACCCTGACGTATCGCGACCTGGACGCCATGGCCAACCGCTTCGCCCACTGGGCCAAGAACCGGGGCCTGCGCCGCAGCGACACCATCGCCCTGATGATGACCAACCGGATCGAGTATCTGGCGGCGTGGATCGGCTTCTCCAAGGTCGGTATCGCCACGGCCCTGATCAACACCAATCTGAACGGGCAGGGGCTGGCCCACTGTCTGGCCATCTCCAAGGCCTTCAACGTCGTCGCGGACGAGGATTGCTGGCGTCAGATCGAGGAGGCGCGGCCTCTGGTCGACCACAATCTCGCGCTCTGGGTTCTGGGCTTGACCGACGATTTGGAGACCAGCGACCGTCGCGGCCTGGACAAGCCCGTGCGCGGCGGGTCTTCGGTGCGGCCGTCCAAGTCGGCGCGCGAAGGCCTGACCAACCGCGACACCGCCCTTTATATCTACACCTCCGGCACGACCGGTCTGCCCAAGGCGGCGCGCATCCCGCATTCGCGCGCCCGCACCTATATGCGCGCCTTCGCCGGCGCCACGCGTTCGACGCCCGAGGACCGGATCTTCAACGTCCTGCCGCTGTATCACTCGACTGGCGGTCTTGTCGGGGTGGGCGCAGCGTTGCTGAACGGCGCGCGGCTGGTGATCCGCAAGAAGTTCTCGGCCAGCACCTTCTGGCCCGACGTGCGCTCGTCGGGCGCGACCATGTTCGTCTATATCGGCGAGCTGTGCCGCTATCTGGTCAACTGCCCGCCGCACGAGGAGGAGACCAAGCACAAGCTGCGTCTGGCGTTCGGCAACGGCCTGCGCGCCGATGTCTGGCCCGACTTCCAGAGCCGGTTCAAGATTCCCGACATCCTGGAGTTCTACGGCTCGACCGAAGGCAATGTCTCGCTTTTCAACTTCGACGGCAAACAGGGCGCGATCGGTCGGGTGCCGAGCTTCCTGAAGTCGCAGATCAATATCCGCCTGGTCGAATTCGACGTTGAGACCGAACAGCCGATCCGCGGCGCGGACGGTCTGTGTCGCCTGGCGCGCGTCGGCGAGGTCGGCGAGGCCATCGGCCTGATTGGCAACGACATCCGCCACGACTTCTCGGGCTATGCCGACAAGGCCGCCTCGCAGAAGAAGATCCTGACCGACGTGTTCAAGAAGGGCGACCGCTGGTTCCGCACCGGCGACCTGATGAAACAGGACAAGGAAGGCTATTTCTACTTCGTCGATCGGATGGGCGACACCTTCCGCTGGAAGGGCGAGAACGTCTCGACCTCCGAGGTCGAACAGGTGCTGATGGACGCGCCAGGCGTGACCGAAGCCATCGTCTATGGCGTGCCTGTGCCGGCCCAGGACGGCAAGGCCGGCATGGCGGCCCTGGTGGTCGAGGGCAAGTTCGACGCCCAGGCCTTCTCCGACCATGTCGAGGCCAAGCTGCCCGCCTATGCTCAGCCGGTCTTCGTGCGGCTGATCAAATCGGCGGAGACGACCGGCACCTTCAAATACCGTAAGGCCGATCTGGTGGTCGATGGTTTCGATCCGTCCAAGACCGGCGCCGCCCTCTATGTGCGGGGCGGGGCTGCGGGTTATCAGAAGCTGACGGCGGCCGGGCGCAACGCCATCCTGAAGGGCGAAAGCCGTCTGTAACGACTGGGAAGGCGGCGTTCGCGAAACGCCGTCTTAATGATTAATGGCGATAGTCCCGACCTCTCGCGTCAGGATTGTTCGCCTCCATGTTCCAGATCATCGGCATCGTGCTGCTGTTCGGCCTCGTCTTCGGCAGCTACGCCATTTCGGGCGGCAAGTTCGAAGTGATCCTGCACGCCGCGCCGCACGAGCTGATGGCCATCGGCGGGGCGGGCATCGCCGCCTTCCTGATCTCCAACTCCCTGCCGGTGATCAAGGGTTCTATGGCGGGTCTGGGCAAAACCTTCGCCGGGCCGAAGTGGAAGAAGCAGGACTATAAGGACCTGCTGTCGCTGCTGTTCCAGCTGACCAAGACGATGAAGTCCAAGGGCGTGGTGGCGCTGGAAAGCCATATCGAAAAGCCCAAGGAATCGACCATCTTCCAGAAGTATCCCAAGGTGCTGAAGGACCATTTCGCCGTCGACTTCATCTGCGACACCCTGCGGATGATGACGATGAACCTGGAGGATCCGCACCAGGTCGAGGATGCGATGGAAAAGCAGCTCGAAAAGCACCATCACGAGCATCTGGAAAACGCCCACGCGCTTCAGAACCTGGCCGACGGCCTGCCTGCGTTGGGCATCGTCGCCGCCGTGCTGGGGGTCATCAAGACCATGGGTTCAATCACTGAGCCGCCCGAGGTTCTGGGCGGCATGATCGGCGGCGCCCTGGTCGGCACCTTCATGGGCGTGTTCCTGGCCTATGGTCTGGTCGGTCCGTTCGCGGCGCGCCTGACGGCCATCATCAACGAGGAAGCCGCCTACTATAAGATCATTCAGTCTGTGCTGGTGGCCCACCTGCACGGCAACGCCGCCCAGATTTCGGTCGAGATCGGCCGGGGCGACATCCCGTCGTCGGCGCAGCCGTCGTTCGGCGAGATGGAAGAGGCGCTGAACAGCATCACTGCCGACTGATCCCGACTTTCCTGATCTTAACTTGCCCTGCCGCGCGCGGCGGCCCTATCGTTTGCGCCAAGAGACGTTCCGGTCTCGCAAGCTTCGGAGACATCTTCATGCGTATCAAAGCCCTCGTCGCCGCATCCGCCGCGCTCCTGGTGCTGTCCGCCTGCAGCAAGGCCCCGGAAGAGAAGGCCGAAGCGCCGGCCACCGATGCGGTCGAGGCCGCCGGCAGCGCAGAAGAAGCCGCGCTGACGGTCGATCAGGCCGCCAAGGACGCCGAAGCGGCGGCCAATCAGGCCATTCAGGAAGACACCGCCGCCCAGGCGGCCATTACGATGCAGGGCGCCGACGCCTCCGCCGCGGCGCCGGTTCCCGTCGCGCCGGCCGAACCTGCGCATGGTCCGGCGGCCGCCCACTAGGCCGCGTCGAAACCAAAGCCCAAAGAGGCCGCTCCGACGGGGGCGGCCTTTTTCATGTTGGCGACGAAGGTGCTAGAGCCGCGCGATGACGCCTGATGATGACGCCTCGCCCCTGCTGACCTGGACCGAAGAGGGCGAGCCGCGCTCCGGCCGGTTCGGCGACGTCTATTTCTCGCGAGACGACGGGCTGGCCGAAACGCGGGCGGTGTTTCTGGAAGGTTGCGGCCTGCCGGACGCCTGGATGGGACGGGATCATTTCACGGTGGCCGAGCTGGGGTTCGGCACGGGGTTGAACATCGCCGCCCTGCTGTATCTGTGGCGACGGACGCGGCCCGAGGGCGGGCGGCTGCACATCTTTTCTATCGAGGGGTTTCCGCTGACGGCGGTGGAAGCGGCGCGGGCGCTGGGCGCCTGGCCGGAACTTGCGGAGGCGACCGAGGCCTTGATCGCAAACTGGCCGGCCGCGACGCCGGGCTTTCACCGGGTGGATCTGCCCGGCTTCGACGCCGTGCTGGACCTGGCGGTGGGCGATGCGGCCTGGGCGCTGGAGCAGTGGTCGGGAGCGGCGGACGCCTGGTTCCTGGACGGTTTCTCGCCTGCGCTGAACCCGGGCATGTGGTCGCCCGAAGTGATGGCCTTGATCGCCGAGCGCTCGGCGCCGGGCGCGCGCCTGGCCACCTTCACCGTCGCCGGAGCCGTGCGGCGGGGCCTGGCTGGGCAGGGCTTCATCGTCGAGAAGCGCCCCGGCCATGGCCGCAAGCGCGAGCGGCTTGAGGCTCATCTGCCCTCGGCTTTCGAACCGTCGCCGCCGCCCCGCGTCGCCGTGATCGGCGCGGGTATCGCCGGCGCATCGGTGGTGCGGGCCCTGAAGGCGCAGGGCGTCCGGGCTGTGGTGTTCGAGGGTGAGCGTCCCGGCGCGGGCGGCTCTGGCTTTCCGGCGGCCCTGGTCACACCACGTCTGGATGCCGGCGATCACGGCATCGCCGCCTTGCACGCCCAGGCGCTGGAGCGGGCGGCACATCTGTATGCCTCGATCCCGGACGCCGTAACGGGCCACAGCGTGCTGCAACTGCCCCAGGCGCCGCGCGATGCGGCCCGGTTCGAAAAAATCGCCCGCCAGCCGATCTGGAATGACGAGGACATGGCAGTGCTGGACGAAGGGGCGGCGTCAGCCGTCGCCGGCGAAGCGACGGGGCAGGGCGGTCTGCTGATGAAGGGGGCGTTCGCGCTACGCCCTGCGGCGGTGCTCTCGAACTGGCTTTCGGACGCGGAGATGCGCTCTGAGCGCGTGACACGGCTGGAGCGCGCCGACGGCCGCTGGCGCTTGATTGGCGAAGCCGACGTCGTGCTGGGCGAGGTCGATGCGGTGGTTCTCGCCGCCGGTTGGGGATCGGCCGCCCTGTTGGAAGGGTTCGACCAGACGCCGCGCCTGTCGCCCGTGCGGGGGCAGGCGGACTGGATCGACGGGGACGCGACCGTCCACCCCATGGCTTGGGGCGGCTATGCGGTCCCGACGGGCCAAGGGGTATTGTTCGGCGCGACCCATGATCGGGGCGACACCGACGCGACGCCGCGCGAGGACGATAGCGCGCGAAATCTGGCGACCTTGGAAGCGCGCCTGCCAGAGTTGGCCAAGCGCATCGCGGCGGCCGGGCCGGTGCAGAACCGGGCGGCGGTCCGCGCCACGACGCCGGATCGCCTGCCTGTTGCGGGCGCTCTCGATGACGGCCTCTATGTGCTCGGTGGTCTGGGGTCGCGCGGCTTTTGCGTCGGGCCCTTGCTGGGCGAGCATATCGCCGCCCTCGTCCTTGGTCAGCCCTCGCCCCTGCCGCGAGATTTGGCGGCGCGCGTGTGGCCCCGTCGGTCTTCGGTTCTGGCGGACGCCCTTGCATCGTCCTCGCCCACGGGCGCAGGATGAAGCGGGGGCTTGTTCGGGAGTTGACTATGCATCGCCTCATTCTGTCGTCTGCGGCTCTCCTCGTACTGTCGGCATGTGCGCCGTCGCCGGGCGTGACGACGGCCAGCCGCGCCGACGCCGGCCAGTGCTTCCGGCCCAATCTGGTGCGCAACTTCACCGCGCCGAACGACCAGACCCTGTATGTTCGCACGACGGACGCCGGGGTGTTTCAGATCGAAACTCCCTTCTGTCGCGACATGACCCGCGCCCTGTCGATCGCACTGGAACCTGTCGCCGGATCCAGCCGCCTGTGTCCCGGCGATCAGGCCTCACTGCTCAGCCCGGGGACGGGCCCTCAACCGTGGCGCGTGCGCATCGCAAAGAAGCTGACGACCGCAGAGATCGAGACCCTGCCGTCTCGCGATCGGCCCTGATCGAAAACGCTTTTGGAGCCTTCGGGAGAGATTGAATTCTTGCGCGCGCGGGTATGAAATGAACGTCTTGCCTGGGGAGGGAAGAGAATGATCAGAACAGTTGGCGTGGCGGCGATCATGGCGACGGCGGCGATCGCATCGCCATCGGCGGCCGAAAGCTGGGCCGCGTTTTCACGCAGCGACGCCACCGTCTATCTGGTGGATGTCGATGCGCTGGCGCCGGTGGACGGCGTGGCGACGACGCGCATGGCGCGGGTGCCCGCGCGCGGCGAGGCGACCAATCTCAGCCATGAGACTGAAGAGGTCATGGTGCGGTGTTCGGACGGCCAGTCGCGTTCCGGCGCGACGGTGACCTATGGCGCGGATGGGGCGGAAACCGATCGCTATTCCGAGGACACGCCGTGGGAAGCGACGCCGGCCGGCGGCATCTATGGCGCAATCAAATCCTTCGCCTGTGAGGACATGCGGCCCCAGACGGCGGCCTTCCCGACCATCCAGGCCTTCATCGCGGGCGGACGCGGCCAGTAGGCCGCGCCCCCTTCGCCGTCAGACGTCGACGGCGGCGTCCAGGGCGTTGTCTTGGATGAACTCGCGCCGGGGTTCGACCACGTCGCCCATCAGTTTGGCGAACAGGTCGTTGGCGTCTTCCTCGTGCTCGACCGAGACCTGCAACAGGGTGCGGGCGTTGACGTCCAGCGTCGTCTCCCACAGCTGCTCGGGGTTCATTTCGCCCAAGCCCTTGTAGCGCTGGATCGACAGGCCCTTCTTACCGGCGTCCAGAACGGCGGTCAGCAGGTCTAGCGGACCGCGAATGGTCGTGGACTTGTCCTTGCGGCGGTAGGTGGCGGGGGCGACGAAGACGCCGTCGAAAGCGGCTGCGCGTTCGGCCAGACGACGCGCGTCCAGCGAGCGGATCAGGGTCTCCTCCAGCACGATCGTCTCCTGCACCGCGCGACGGGTGCGGGTGAAGACTACGGCGCCCTGTTCGCCCGGCGCGCCCGTCCACTCGCCATCGCCCTCTTCGGCATAGAGGTTCAGGCGCACGGCGGCGGCGGCCGAGGCGGTCGCCATGTCCGAATGCTCGGCGAACAGACCGGCGAGCGCCGCCTGTTCGATGGCGAAGGCGGGGGCGCGCTGGCTGAGGCGATCGACGCTGGCGCTGAAGGCCTTGGCCTCGCGCACCAAGGATTGCAGGTCCAGACCCAGGCGACGCTCGCCCGTGGACAGATCCAGCTCGGCCTCCGACGAACCTTCCTCGATCAGATAGGCGTCCATCTCGGCCTGATCCTTCAGGTAGCGCGACTGCTTGCCCTTGGAGACCTTATAGAGGGGCGGCTGGGCGATATAGACGTGGCCTCGCGTGATCAGCTCGGGCATCTGACGATAGAAGAAGGTCAGCAGCAGGGTGCGGATGTGGGCGCCGTCGACGTCGGCGTCCGCCATCAGGATGATCTTGTGATAGCGCAGCTTGTCGGCGTTGAAGTCGTCGCGGCCGATGCCGGTGCCGAGCGCCAGGATCAGCGTCCCGATCAGATCCGACGACAGCATCCGGTCAAAGCGCGCGCGCTCGACGTTCAGGATCTTGCCGCGCAGAGGCAGGACGGCCTGGTTCTCGCGGTTGCGCGCCTGTTTGGCCGAGCCGCCGGCGGAATCGCCCTCGACGATGAACAGTTCGGACTTGGCGGGATCGCGCTCCTGGCAGTCGGCCAGCTTGCCCGGCAGGCTCGAGATTTCCAGCGCGGACTTGCGCCGCGTCAGGTCGCGGGCCTTACGGGCGGCCTCACGGGCCGACGCCGCCTCGATGATCTTGGCCACGATCTGCTTGGCCTCGACCGGATGCTCCTCGAACCAGGTCGCCAGGCCTTCCGAGCACAGGCTTTCGACGGCCGGACGCACTTCGGAGGAGACCAGCTTGTCCTTGGTCTGGGAGCTGAACTTGGGATCCGGCACCTTGACCGACAGGACGCAGGTCAGGCCCTCGCGCGCATCCTCGCCGGTGACGGAGACCTTCTCCTTCTTTCCGGCGCCCGAGCTCTCGATATAGCCGCCCATGACGCGCGTCAGACTGGCGCGGAAGGCCGACAGGTGGGTGCCTCCATCCCGCTGGGGGATGTTGTTGGTGAAGCACAGCATGGTCTCGTGGTAGCTGTCGTTCCACCACAGGGCGAGATCCAGTTCGATCCCTTCCTTCTTGCCGCGAATGACGATGACGTCCTTCAGGATCGGCGTCTTGGACTTGTCGAGGTGGCGCACGAAGGCTTCGACACCGCCCTCGTAGTGCAGGATCATCTCGACCGGCTCGGCGTGGCGCTGGTCGGCCAGCTTGATGACCACGCCCGAGTTCAGGAAGGCCAGTTCGCGCAGACGGTGTTCCAGCGTCTTCAGGTCGAAGTCGATGTGGCTGAAGGTCGTGACGGACGGGAAGAAGGTGACCTCGGTGCCGCTCAGCGGCTTGCCGGTGTCCTCGCGAATGGGAGCGTCGCCGGTGACTTCCAGCGACTTGACCGTGTCGCCGCGCTCGAAACGCATCTGGTGCGCCTTGCCGTCGCGATAGATCTTCAGCTCCAGCCAGTCAGACAGGGCGTTGACCACGGACACGCCTACGCCGTGCAGACCGCCGGACACCTTGTAGGAGTTCTGGTCGAACTTACCGCCGGCGTGCAGCTGGGTCATGATGACCTCGGCCGCCGAGACGCCTTCGCCTTCGTGGATGCCGGTGGGAATGCCGCGGCCGTTGTCGGTCACGGTGACCGAGCCATCGCTGTTCAGGATGACCTGGACCAGGTCGGCGTGGCCGGCCAGGGCCTCGTCGATGGCGTTATCGACCACCTCATAGACCATGTGGTGCAGGCCCGAGCCGTCGTCGGTGTCGCCGATATACATGCCGGGGCGTTTGCGCACGGCGTCCAGGCCTTTGAGAACCTTGATGGAATCGGCGCCGTATTCGGGCAGGTCGGCAATCGGATCGGTCATGAAGTCATTGGCTCTGAAGTCCCGACCGGGACGGGGATGGAGCGCCGGACCCGGCGCTCGAATCGACGGCGGGATCGCACCGCGCCGAAGCCCTCAACATATAGGAAATTCCGGCGAAAAAGCGAGGAATTCCGCGATTAGAGCCTAGTCGGTTTCCAGCGCGCCGCCGGCCACGCGGACGAACTGGGCGCGGCCTTCCAGACCGGCGAATAGATCGTGTTCGGTCCCGGTCATGAAGGCCTGAAGATCCAGCGCCGTGATCTCATCGAACAGGGCTGTGCGGCGCGCCTCGTCGAGGTGGGCGGGGGCTTCGTCCAGCAGCAGGATCGGGCGCGCAGCATGATCTGAAAGCCGCGCGATCTGGGCCAAAATCAGGTTCAGGACCAAGGCCTTCTGCTCGCCCGAAGAGCCCTCGGCCGCAGGGCGCTGTTTCTCGCGGTGAAGCGCGGTCAGGTCGGTGCGGTGCGGCCCGAACAGCGAGCGGCCGGCGGCGCCGTCGCGGGCGCGGGCCTTGGCCAAGCCCTCGCGGAGGACGGCGGCGATCTCGTCCTCCTCGGCGCCCGCTTCGGCCATCTGTTCAGCGCCGCCGTCCAGGCCGAGGTCGGCCTGCGGGAAGGGCCGATCGCTGCGGGCGTCGATGGCGGCCTGAAGCGCGTGCAGGGCGGCGACGCGGGCCAGGGCGGCGCGGGCGCCGGCCTCGCCCAGCCGAAGCTCCAGGGCGTCCAGCCAGACGGGGTCGGCCTCACGGCCGTCCTGGGCGTCGTTCAGCAGGCGCAGCCGCTCGCGCAGGGCCTTTTCATAGGCGGAGACGCTGGCGGCGTGGTCGGGATCGGCGGCGAACACCAGCCGGTCGAAGAACTTCAGCCGCTCGGCGCGCGCGTCCGAGAACAGCCGGTCCTGTTCCGGCGTCGCCCAGACGGGACGCAGATAATCGAGCAGCCGCCCGGGCTGGGCCGTCTCGCCGTCGATCCGCACGATGCGCCGCGCGGCGCCCGCCGTCTGAACGCCGGTGCCCAGCCGCGTCTCGTCGTCCAGTTCGACCATGACGGCCCAGGCGCGTCCTGTCGCCTCGCCCGGCTCGCGCCGGCCCATCTCGGCGGCGGTGGCGCCCCGCAGCCCCTTGCCGGGGGTCAACAGGCTGATCGCCTCCAAGAGATTGGTCTTTCCCGCCCCGTTCGGCCCATGCAACACCAAAGGCCCGGAGGTCATCTCCAGCCGCGCCCCTGCATAGGAGCGGAAGTCGGTGAGGGTGAGGGAGCGGATCACGCTCGCTCTCTAACGCGCGTGAGGCAGGATTACACGCGCAGCGGCATCAGCACATACTGGACGCCGGGATCGCCCGGATCGAGCACCAGGGTCGGCGAGGCCGGGTCGGCGAAGCGGAAGGCGGCGTTTTCGCCCGTGATCTGGCCGGCGACGTCCAGCAGGTAGCGGGCGTTGAAGCCGATCTCGAACGGTTCGTCGGAATAGCCGATCTCGACCTCTTCCTCGGCTTGGCCGGCTTCCATGTTGCGCACGGTCAGCTTCACGCGGTCGTTGTCGAACGCCAGTTTCACCGAACGGCTCTTTTCGGCCGAGATGGTGGCGACGCGGTCGACGGCCTTGGCGAACAGGGCGTTGTCGATGTCGGCCTGTTTGTCGTTGCCGCGCGGGATGACGCGCAGATAGTCGGGGAAGGCGCCGTCGATGACCTTGGAGGTCAGGCTGGCGTGGCCGAACTCGAAGCGGATCTTCTGGGCCGAGACCTGGACCTCGACCGGACCATTGCCGTCGTCCAGCAGGCGGCGGACCTGATCAACGGTCTTGCGCGGCACGATCACGCCGGGACCGCCCGCCGCCCCTTCGGGCGCCGGGGTCTCGGCCAGGGCCAGACGGTGTCCGTCGGTGGCCACGGCGCGCAGCAGCGGCACGCCGCCGTCGGCGACCGTGTGCAGATAGAGGCCGTTCAGATAATAGCGCGTCTCTTCGGTCGAGACGGCGAAACGGGTCTTGTCGATCAGACGCGCCAGATCTTCCTTGGGCAGGGTGTAGCGCGCGCCCGAGGATTCCGTCGACATGATGGG
>Ga0308165_1002220_pt1 | contig 24069 bp, 24 predicted proteins | sample PhyWR2_FD_201032 | JGI IMG/M metagenome (GOLD analysis project Ga0308165, IMG submission 201032) | Phyllosphere microbial communities from UC Gill Tract Community Farm, Albany, California, United States - DLSLW.R2 | ecosystem: Host-associated > Plants > Phyllosphere > Unclassified | place: USA... | reverse complement strand
CAGCGTTCGTCGTGGATGTGCTCCATGGTCACCAACTGGATGGGCGACGCGGGCGTGCTCAAGCGCGTGCGCACCGAGATGCGGCGCTTCAACATCGTCGGCGACACCACGTTCTGCAAGGGCAAGGTGGTGCGCAAGTACGTCAAGGACAACATCGGCCTGGTCGACATCGAGATCGCGGCCGTGAACCAGCGCGGCGAAGTCACCACGCCCGGCATTGCCACGGTGGCCCTGCCTTCGCGCGATGTCAAGCGTCCGGCGTTCATCGATGGCGCCAGCGTCGATCTCGAACTGCCGGTGGTGCGCTGAACGCGCCGTCGATCCGTCGCTTGGCCGGCTCGGGGCGGGCGCTTGTCCCGAGCCGGCATTGCATTCCGTGTACCCGCCCTGGAGAAAAGGGGAGCCCATGCCCTCTGTAGACAACCAACCCCTAGCCGGCTGTCGGGTGATCGAGCGCTCTCGCTCGGTGGCCGCGGCCTATGCCGGCAAGCTGCTGGCCGCGATGGGCGCGCGCGTCGTGCTGCTCGAGCCCGAAGAGGGCTCGGCGCTGCGCCGTGCGCCGCCCTGGCTGGAAGGCTCGCAGGAAAGCGCGCTGTTTGCGTATCTGAGCGTGGGCAAGCGCAGCAGCGTCTGCGATCTGCGCACGCCGCAAGGCCAGGCCGACTTTGTGCTGGAGTTGGGCGAAGCCGATATCTTCATTGACGACACGCCGCTGGACGAGCGCCAGGCCTGCGGGCTGGAGCCCGAATCGCTGGCACGGCGCTTTCCCGAACTGGTGCATGTGAGCGTGCTGCCATTTGGCGCCAGCGGCCCCAAGGCCCGCTGGAATGCCGAGGAAGTGAACCTGCTGCATGCCGGTGGCGAAGGCTTTCTGCTGCCCAACGGGCTGTCCAACGAGCTTTTTCCCGATCGTCCACCGCTGAAGATCTACGGTCATTTTTCCGAATACCAGGGCGGCAGCTCGGCGGCGATGTGCGCGCTTGCCGCCTGGTGGGCCGTGCCCGCCGAGGGCGGGCAATACGTCGACGTCTCGGTGCAGGACGCGGTGCTGGCCGTAGGCGCGTTTGCACTGCAGCGCCTGGGCGACGGCTCGCTCGAGCACCGCACGACGCGCAGCTTTCGCTACGGCGGGGTGTTTCGCACGCTGGACGGCTATCTCGAACTGCTGACGCTGGAAGACCGGCAGTGGCTGGGCCTGGTCGAGCTGCTGGGCCGGCCGGCGTGGGCTTGCGAGCCGGCGCTGGCCGATCCGCTGGAGCGCAGCCGGCGCGGCGACGCCATCAACCAGCATATCCGCGACTGGATGGCGCGCCACCCGACCGAGCATATCGTCGCGCGTGCCCAGCAGCTGGGCGTTCCCGCAGCCAAGTACCGCACGCCCGAAGAGGTGGTGCGGGGCGAGCAGGAGAGGGCGCGCGGACTGTTCGGCCCGGCAACGCTGGCCAGCGGGCGCGAAGTCGAGGTACTGGTGGCGCCTTTCCAGTTCCGCTGCACGCCGCTGCTGCGCGGTGGCGCCGTGCCCGCCTTGAATGAGATGTCCCGGGAGACCACCGCATGAAGCCCTTGCGATCGCCCTTGGCCGGCATACGCGTTGCGGATTTCACCATCCACGCGGCCGGCCCGTTCTGCACCCATCTGCTGTCGCAGATGGGCGCCGAGTGCATCAAGATAGAAAGCCGCACCCGGCCCGATGCATTTCGCAAGCCGCATGCGGTCTACGGCCGCATGCAGGCCGCGACCTTTGATCAGGTGTCGGCCAACAAGCTGTCGGTGCGGCTGAACCTCAAGCTGCCCGAAGCCGTGGCGCTGGCCAAGCGCCTGGTCGCCGCGTCCGATGTGACCGCCGAGAGCTTCAGACCCGGGGTGATGAAGCGCCTGGGGCTGGACTTCGAGGCGCTGGCCCGGGTCAAGCCCGATCTGGTCATGCTGTCGCTGTCGTCCAGCGGCCAGAGCGGGCCCGACTCGCATTTCGCGGGCTACGCGCCCTTGTTCGGCGCCTGGGGCGGACTGGGCTGGATGAGCGGCTACAGCGACGGCCCGCCCGTCGAGATGCGCCATGTGATGGACCATTCGGCGGGAATGCACGCCGCGCTGGCCACGCTGGCCGCGCTGCACCAGCGTCGGCGCACCGGCCTGGCCCAGCATGTGGATCTCGCGGCGCGCGAAGTCGCCTCGGCAATGATTGGCGACGCGCTGGTCCAGGCCAGCGCGGGCGAGCAGCCGCAGCGCCCGGGCAATGCCGACGCGGCCATGGCGCCGCACGGTATCTACGCCAGCAACCGCCCGGACCGCTGGCTCACGCTGGCCGTGCGCGACCAGGGCGACTGGCTGGCGCTGCAGGGCGCTCTCGGCCGTGCGACCACCGACCCGCGCTTTGCCAGCGCCGCTGCGCGGCGCGCCCACCGCGAAGCCGTCGACGAGCTGGTTGGCGCCTGGCTGCGGGAATGCGACGCCGACGACACCGCGCGGCGGCTGCAGGCCGCGGGCGTCTGCGCCCATGTGTCCTGGAACATGCAGGACATTGCCGATGACCCGCATCTGCGCGCGCGCGGCGCGCTGGCCGAAGTCTCGGCGCCCGATATTCCCGCGCGCCTGGCCGTGGGCGCGCCGGCGCGCTTCAGCGTCACCAGCGATGTCGGCATTCGGCGCCTGACGCCCACGCTCGGTCAGGACGAAGACTATGTGTATGGTGAATTGCTGGGGCTTTCGCGCGCGCAGCGCAGCGATCTTGAAAGCCGCGAAGTCATTTTCTGAGCCGGGCGCGCGCGCCTGTCTCGCCTTGTTGAATTCCACAGGAAAGTGCCATGAGCTCCTCCATTTATCTCGTGCTCGACATGATGAACGACCTGATCCACGACGAAGGCCCCAACGGCCAGGCCGCCTACGGCCAGCAGGTCAGGGCGCGCCAGCTGATTCCCAGGACCCGCGCGGCGATCGACAAGGCGCGCGCCGCGGGCGTGTCGGTGGGCTTTGTGCGCGTGGGCTTTTCACCCGACTACCGCGAATGCCCGCCGAATTCGCCGATCTTCGCGGGCGCGCGCAAGAACGGCATCTTCAAGCTGGGCACCTGGGGCACGCAGATCCACCCGGGCCTGGGCCAGCAGGCCGGCGACTTCGACATCATCAAGCACCGCGTGAGCCCGTTCTACAGCACCACGCTGGGCGCGGTGCTGCGCGCCCAGGGCGTGCGCCGCATCTACTGCTCGGGCGTCTCGACGAATGCCGTGGTCCAGGCCATGGTGCGCGAAGGCCATGACCGCGATTTCGAAGTCATCGTGCTGGAGGACTGCTGCTGCGCGCCCAGCGACGAGGAGCATGCGCAGGCCGTGGCCACGTTCAAGCGTTTTTGCCAGCTCACGACGTCGCAGGACGTGGTCTTTTCCTGAGGCATATATGACCCAGCGCAGCTTTCTGTTTGTTCCCGGCCATCGCGACGATCGCTTTGACAAGGCCGTTGCCAGCGGCGCCGATGCCGTGATCCTTGACCTCGAGGACGCGGTCGCGCCCGAGGCCAAGCAGGCAGCGCGCGCCGCCGTGCGCGCCTGGCTTGCGGCCGGGGGCCAGGCGCTGGTGCGCATCAATGCCGCCGACACTGCCTGGTTTGCCGACGACCTGGAGATGCTGGGCGCGCTGCCCCAGGCCGGCGTGATGCTGGCCAAGGCCGACGTGGCGTCGCTGGCCCGGACGCTGGCAGCCCTGCCGGGGCGCGAGGTGATTGCACTGCTGGAGACCGTAGCCGGATTCATGGAACTGGCGGCGCTCAGCCGTGTGCCGGGGCTCACGCAGATCGCCTTTGGCAGCGTGGACTTCGGCATCGACAGCGGCATGGTTGACACCGGCGATGCAATGACCGCGGTGCGCAGCCAGATCGTGCTGCACTCGCGCTTTGCCGGCCTGCGCGCGCCGCTGGACGGCGTGAGCGTCAACTTCCACGGCGCCGAGCAGATGCTGGCCGACGCGCTGCGCTCCTGCCAGCTGGGCTTTGGCGGCAAGCTGTGCATACACCCTTCGCAGGTGGCCGCGGTGAACCGCGCGTTTGCGCCCAGCGCACAGGAGCAGGCCTGGGCGCTGCGCGTGCTCCAGGCCTTCGAGGCCAGCGCGGGCGCGGCCACGGCCGTGGACGGCAAGATGGTGGACCGCCCGGTGGTCGAGCGCGCGCGCCGGATTGTGGCCGCAGCCGGTCGCGCGCCAGGCGCCGTCGCATAGAATCGGCACACACATCGCCCGATGCATGCCGCGGAGCGCCCGGAAGGCGGTCATATTTAAGGAGAATGGCGTTCGACCTGGCGTTTGCAGTCGAACGGCTTGCAATGGAATATCGAACCAAGGAAGAACAGGTAGCCGACTACCTCCGGGAAAAGATCATTTCCGGGGTGTATCCGCGTGGCTCGCGCCTCAAGCAGGCAGAGATTGCCGAGCAGCTGCAGCTGAGCATCACCCCGGTGCGCGAAGCCCTGAAGCTGCTCGAGGCCGAAGGCTATGTCAGTGGCGACTCCTACCGGGGGGCGCGCGTCGTGCCGTTCGATCCTGCGTCCTCCAAGGAAATCCTGATGCTGCGCCTGGTGCTCGAGTCGCAGCTGGTGCGCGCCGCGAGCGAGCGCGCCACGGCCAAGGACCTTGCCGACCTGCGCGTTCTCGCCGACGAGTTCTGCGCTGCTTTCGCCAGCGGCGACCGCGCCACGGCGCGCGGCATCAACTACCGCTTTCACCGGCGCATGTACGACATCTCCGAGATGCCGCAGACGCTGCATTTCGTGCAGATCCTCTGGGCGCGCTACCCGTTTGATCTGATCAATGCCGCCAAGGACCGCGGCCAGGCCGCGGCCGACGAACACGACGAAATCCTCGACGCCCTGGCCAGCGGCGACTCCTCGGCCGCGGTGCTGGCCATGCGCAAGCATATCGAGTCGGGCTGGACCATTTTGGGGCAGGAGCAGCACTGATTGCGGGGCCTGGCTGGCGCTGGTCGAGGGTAGAGACGCCCTTCGACAGGCTCAGGGCGAACGGCCATCCGTTATTTGTGTCAGGTAGATCGGGGCGAAAGGCGCGGTCTGCACGCTTGCGCGACTTTCAAGCTTTCGTCCTGGGGGAGGTCAGCGAGGCGAAGTCTCGCAAGGCGTAAAGAAGAAACAGCGGAGTCAAACATCTTTTCGACCGGGGTCTGCCTTGCCGGCCGCGCCAAGGGATGAACGCCCGGCGTTCCAGCCATGGCCCAGCACCATCATGCTTGGACAGCAGTGCTGCGCAAACCCACTTTCCTGCAGAAAACACTTCAAGCGGCATTTCAACGGGTAATTACCCATCTCAAGCACGCACGGATAATGCATTATGCATTGAGCATTTTTTAAAACCCTTTTCAATCTGCCCGACGCCTCCCGCGCCCGGCTTCAGGAGACTTCCATGCGCGCTGCTCCCAGGTTTCTTCGGGCTTTCCTCGTGGCGTGCTGCGCCATGGCGGCGTCGGCGGCCACATGGGCGGACAGCTATCCTTCTCGCGCCGTGCGCATCATCGTGCCGGTGGCCGCGGGCGGGGGCACGGACTACAGCGCGCGCGCCATTGCCCACAAGCTGTCGGCGGCGCTGGGCCAGAGCGTGGTGGTCGAGAATAGGCCGGGGGCCTCGGGCAACATCGGCGCCGAGCAGATCGCGCGCGCCGCGCCCGATGGCTATACGCTGGGCATGCCCATCACTTCGTTTCCCGTCAATCCCAGCCTCTACAGCAAACTGCCTTTTGACACCGCCAGGGATTTTGCACCCGTGGTGCTGGTCGGCACCTTGCCGCTGGTGCTGGTGGTGCATCCGTCGGTGCCGGCGCAAAGCACCGCGGCGCTGATCGAGCTGGCGCGCAAGAAGCCCGGCAGCATCAATTTTGCCAATTCCGGCAGCGGAACAACCGCCCACCTTGCAGGCGAGATGTTCAAGCGCATGGCGAAGATCGATCTGGTGAGCGTGAACTACAAGGGCGGCGGGCCGGCCGTGACCGATCTGCTGGGCGGTCAGGTGCAGATGTATTTCGCCACTTTGCCTTCGGTGCTGGCGCATGTCCAGGCGGGCAAGCTGCGCGCGCTGGCGGTGACCGGCAAGGGCCGCCTGGCCGAACTGCCCGAGGTGCCCACGGTGGCGGAATCGGGCCTGCCGGGCTTTGAAGTCACGGCCTGGTTCGGCCTGTTTGCGCCCGCGGGCACGCCCGAGCCCATCATCCGCCAGCTCAACGCCGAAGTGGTGAAGATCCTCGCCAGCGCGGAAATGCAAAAGAGCCTGCCGCAGCACGGCATTGTGCCCGCGGGCGGCAGTCCGCAGGAGCTGGGCAGCCACCTGCGCGAGGAAATCCAGAAGTGGAGCGTGGTCGTCAAGGACGCGGGCATCAAGCTGGAGTGAGCGCTGCGCCGCTCAGCGCCCGGCGGTCCAGCCGGCTACCGGTGCGCGCAGGCTCAGCTCGATCTGGCGGGCCGCGGCGCGCACGCGTTCCGAGATATTGCGCACCCGCCCTGGCGTCATGCGCTGGCTCAGCGCGGCGACGCTGATCGCGCCCATGGCCTGGCCCATGGAGTCGCAGAAATGCGCGCCCACGGCCGTGACGCCCAGGCTCACGCGGTTCTGGATCACGGCCACCCCGCTGGCCACGGTCTGCTCGCAGGCTTCGCGCAGCGCGCTTTCGTTGAGCTTGCCAAACAGGGGCAGGGCGGGCGCGACGCGCTGGATGATTTCCTGGCGCTCGTCGGGGGCGATGGCCGCAAGAATGGCCAGCCCGCCCGCGCCCACGCCCAGGGGCCTGCGGCTGCCCACTTCCAGTACCAGGGTGCGGATTGGAAACGAGCCTTCACGCCGGTGCATGCACACCGCCTCGAAACCGCTGCGCAGCACCAGGTAGACCGTGTCTTCGGTCGCGCGCTCGAGCTCGGCCATGGCGGGTTCGCACAGGTCGCGCACGTCATACATGGTCGAACCCGCGATGCCCAGCTCGAACGCCAGCGGCCCCAGCCGGTAGCGATGGGTCTCGCCGTGGTGCGCCACCAGGCGATGGGCCATCAGCTGCTTGAGGATGCGGTGCGCCGACGGGTGCGGCATGCCGGACTTTTCAGACAGTTCGCTCAGCGGACAGCCGCGCGCGCCTGCGGTGGCCAGCAGTTTGAGCAGCACCACCCCGCGCTTGAGCGAGCCGGCCTCGGACGTAGTTTTCGTGTTCATTTAGTGGACAAGCCTGGGACGTGTTACGGCCGATTAGAAAACAATCAATCCAGATCAACAACCTGACATCCAACTATTGGACATTCCCATGTCGGAACCTATTGAACATTTCCCATTGCGCGGCAGGATCGCGGTTGTCACGGGCGGCAGCAATGGCATAGGCGCGGCCACGGTGCGCGCCTTGGCGCGCGCAGGCGCCACGCTGGTGATCGGCTACCACCAGAGCCTGGAGCGCGCCCAGGCGCTGCGCCAGGAGCTGGCCGGCGAACACCACACGCTGCGCATCGCGCTGGAAGAACAGCACAGCCATGCGGCGGCGGCCGAGTGGCTTGCGCAGAACTTTGGCCGGGTGGACATGCTGGTGAACTCCGCAGGCTTTACGCAGCGCATTGCCCATGCCGACACCGATGCGCTTGAGCCCGACCTGTTCAACCGCATCCTGTGCGCCAATGTCGGCGGCCCCTATGCGGTGACGCGCGCGCTGCTGCCGCTGCTGCGCCAGTCCGACAGCGCCGTCGTGGTCAATGTGTCCTCGGTCTCGGCCTTCACCGGCCTGGGCAGCAATCTGGCCTACTGCGCAGCCAAGGCCGGGCTGGACACGCTCACCATGTCGATGGCGCGCGCGTTCGGCCCGGTGCGCTTTGTGTGCGTCTCGCCGGCATCGGTGGACACCGATTTTGTCGGTGGCCGCAGCCGCGCCGAGCTCGAGAGGAAAGCCGCGCAGACGCCGCTGGGCCGCGTGGTCGTGCCCGACGATGTCGCCCAGGCCGTGCTGGCCTGTGCCACGCACCTGCGCACCGCGACGGGCGCGCGCATCGTCATTGACGGAGGGCATTCGCTGTGAACGCGCAGCTGCTCAATGCCACCCATGACCCCGCGCTGCGCAGCTGGGTCGAGAGCGCCAACCACAGCGGCGCCGATTTCCCCATCCAGAACCTGCCGTTCGCGGTGTTCAGCGTGCGCGGCGAGCGCGCCAGCGCGCGCTGCGGCGTGGGCATTGGCAAGCGCATTCTCGATGTCGCTGCCTGCGCGCCGTTGCTGTCGGGTCTGGCGGCCGAAGCCGCCCAGGCCTGTGCCGCGGCTACGCTCAATCCGCTGATGGCGCTGGGCACTGCCCATGCCTCGGCGCTGCGCGCCGAACTCTCGCGGCTGCTGAGCGCGGGCCAGACCATGCACCGCGACGCTCTCGCGCAGGCGCTGCATCCGCTGTCCGGTGTGGATCTGCACCTGCCGGTGAAAGTCGGCGGCTATACCGACTTCTTTGCGTCGGTGCACCATGCGAGCAATGCGGGCCGGCTGTTTCGCCCCGACGCGCCGCTGCTGCCAAACTACAAATATGTGCCCGTGGCCTATAGTGGCCGCGCCAACAGCGTGCGCGTGGGCGGCGCTTCGGTGCAGCGCCCCTGGGGCCAGCTCAAGGCCGCGGAGCAGAGCGCGCCGGTGTTCGCGCCGGCCCAGCGCCTGGACTACGAGGTCGAGCTGGGCCTGTATATCGGCGCGCCTTCGCAGGCCGGCAGGCCGCTGGCCGTGGACCATGCCTGGCAGCATGTGTTTGGTTTCTCGCTGCTCAATGACTGGTCGGCGCGCGACATCCAGGCCTGGGAATACCAGCCGCTGGGCCCGTTTCTCGCCAAGAGCTTTGCCACCAGCGTCGCGCCCTGGGTGGTGACGACGCAAGCGCTGGCCCCGTTTCGCCAGGCCATGGCGCAGCGCGACGCCGGCGATCCCGCGCCGCTGCCGCACCTGTTCGATGCCGCGGACCAGGCGCTCGGTGGCGTGAGCGTGGACATCGAGGCCTGGCTGCGCAGCGCGCGCATGCGTGAACAGGCCCTGCCCGCGCAGCGGCTGTCGCGCTCGAATGCCGCGACGCTCTACTGGAGCTTTGCGCAGATGCTGACCCACCACACCAGCAACGGCAGCGCGCTCGATACCGGCGACCTGCTGGGCTCGGGAACCATCTCGGGCGGCAGCGCCGATGCCCTGGGCAGCCTGCTGGAGCTCACGCGCGGCGGCGCCGAGCCGCTGACGCTGGCGGCAACGCAGGAGCAGCGCCGCTTCCTGCACGACGGCGACGAAGTGAGCCTGCGCGCGCGCAGCGAGCGCGCGGGGTTTGTCGGCATAGGCTGGGGCGATTGCACCGCCACGCTGGGCGCGGCCACGGCCACGCCCCTGGGCTGAAGGAGACCCCGATGCTTGTCGAACAACGCACCTATACCGCCCACCCCGGCAAATGGCGCGACTACCTCGCGCTCTACGAAACCGAAGGCCTGGAAATCCAGCAGCGCATCCTGGGGCGCATGGTCGGCTACTACACCACCGAGTCCGGCCCGCTCAACCAGATCGTGCATCTGTGGGCCTATGTCGATTTCAACGAACGCGCGGCGCTGCGCGCGCGGCTGATGGCGGAGCCGAAATGGCTGGCCTATGTGGCGCGCATGTTGCCGCTGCTGCAGAGCCAGGAATCTAAATTCCTCACGCCCGCGCCGTTCTTCACCCCGCAGTGGCAAGCCCCTTGCGTCAACCCCCTTCAACAGGAGACCTCCCATGCTGTGTAAGAAACTCCACCACGCGGCCTTTCGCTGCAAGGATGCGGCCGAGACCGTGCGCTTCTATACCGAAGTGCTGGGCCTGAAGTTCGCCCATGCGATGGGCGAGGACCATGTGCCGTCCACGGGCAAGTACAGCCCGCACATCCACATCTTTTTCGAAATGGAGGACGGCAGCAACATTGCCTTCTTCGAGTGCCCGCAGGACGCCGGTGAAGCCTCCGGGCGCGATGCCCAGACGCCGGGCTGGATACAGCATTTCGCGTTTGAAGTCGACAGCCTGCAAACGCTGGAGCGCGCGCGCCTCGACCTGCAGGCCAAGGGCCTGAAAGTCGTGGGCCCGACCAACCACGACGACTTCATCACCTCGATCTACTTCTTCGACCCGTCGGGCCACAGGCTCGAACTCACGGTGCGCACCTGCGCGCCGCAGCGCTATGCACAGTTCGAAGCCGAGGCGCCCGCCGTGCTGGCGCTGTGGGATCAGACCCATGACTGGTCGCAGCGCGAGAAGGTGTTTGGCGCCCGGACTGGCTACCTGCGCGCGCCGGCCTGAGGGGCGACACGCCATTTCCCAAAGCAAGAACCTACAGGAGACAAAAAATGACCGCCCCCATGTCCCGCCGCAGCGCGCTGCTTGCCGCCGCCGCATCCCTGGCCCCGTTCACGTCATGGGCCCAGGGCGCGTATCCGCATCGACCCATCCAGCTGATCCATGGCTTTGGCGCCGGCGGCAATGCCGACGTCGTTGCCCGGCTCGTGGGCCAGAAGCTGCAGGAAAGCCTCAAGCAGCCGGTGGTCGTGGAAATCAAGAGCGGCGCGGGCGGCTCGATTGCCAGCAACGCTGTGGCCAAGGCCGCGCCCGACGGCTACAGCCTGGTGATGCTGACCGGCGCGCACACCGTCTCGGCGGCGCTGCGCAAGTCCATGCCCTATGACGCGGTCAAGGATTTTGCCTTTCTCTCGACGGTGTCGTCGTTTCCGTTTGTCGTTGCCGTGCGCGCCGAGCATCCGGCCAGGGACCTGGCCGAACTGCTGGCCATGGCGCGCAAGGATGCGGGCCGCATCAGCTTCACCTCGGTGGGCGTGGGCTCAACGCAGCACATGGTTGGCGAACTGCTGGGGGCCACGGCCCAGGTCAAGCTGCTGCACATTCCCTATCGCGGCGGTGGCGCGCCCGTGCAGGCGGTGATTGCGGGCGATGTCGACGTGCTCACCGACACGCTCACCGTGGCGGCGCCACACATCAAGTCGGGCCGGCTGCGCGCGCTGGCGATCACCAGCGCCCAAGCCTGGCCGTCCATGCCCGGCGTGGCGCCGGTCGCCAGCGTGCTGCCGGGTTTCGAGGTGCGCTCCTGGCTGGGCCTGGCCGCGCCCGCGGGCACGCCTGCCGAGGTGGTGCAAAAGCTTGCCGCCGAAATTCACAAGGCGCTCAAGGCGCCCGATCTGCAGCAGGCGCTGGCGAATGCAGGCAGCGCCGCGGCGCCGAGTTCGCCCGAGCAGATGCGCGCCATGGTCAGCAGCGAGATCGCACGCTGGCGCGATGTCATCGAGCAGGGCGGCATCCCGCTGCAGGGCTGATTTCACGCGACAATGGCCGGGCTGCGCCGCCATGCAGGCGGCGGCAGCCCTTTTTTTGTGACCTTCAAGGAAGCCTTCATGGACATCGTCGGAATCTGTGGCAGCCTGCGCGGCCAATCCATCAACCGCATGCTGCTCAATCTCGCGGGCGACTGCCTGCCCGCGGGGGCCACCCTGGATGTCCTGGCCTGGGACGAGGTGCCGGCGTTCAACTCCGACGTGCTGGCCAAGGGCCTGCCGCCCGCGGTGGCCACGCTGCGCGAGCGCATCCGCCGGGCCGACGCGGTGATCATTGCCACGCCCGAATACAACTTCTCCATCCCGGGCATGCTCAAGAACGCGATTGACTGGGTATCGCGCGGCGACGACCAGCCGCTGCTGAACAAGCCCGTGGCCATTTTGTCGGCCACCCCCGGCCCGCTGGGCGGCGCGCGCGTGCAGTACGACCTGCGCAAGGTGCTGTTGTTCATGAACGCCGCGGTGCTGGTCAAGCCCGAAGTCTTCGTCGGCTTTGCCCACCAGAAGTTCGACGCCGAAGGCCAGTGCACCGACTCCACGACGCGCGGTTTCGTGCAGTCGCAGATGGACGCGCTGGTGCGCCATACCAAGCTCCAGCAGCAGCTGCAGCAGCTGCAGAAGCTGGCCTGAGGACAGGGCCGCCCTGGGGCGGCTTTTTAGCCGCTAAATTTTTCCGCGCGCGGCCCCAGCGTCACCGGCAACGCCGCGCCCGTGACGGCCGCGGAGTCCGGGCCCAGGAAGAACAGCACCACGCGCGCCAAGTCCTGCGCGCGCACCCAGTTGCGCGTGTCGGCATCGGGCATGTCGCGGCGGTTTTGCGGCGTGTCGATGATGCTTGGCAACACCGCATTGACGTTGATGCCTTCATCGGCAAGCTCCGCCGCCAGCGCCTCGGTGAGCTTGAGCACTCCGGCCTTGGACGCGGCATACGCGCCCATGCCCGCCGTGGCCGACAGCGCGGCCATCGCGCCGACATTGACGATGCGTGCGCTGGCGCGTGCGCGCAGCCACGGCAGGGCGGCGCGCGTGGCTACCACGGCGGTCTTGAGGTTCATCGAATACATGCGATCCCAGGCATCAAAGGCATCGCCGCCGACGGTCTGCCACTGGAAGCCGCCGGCCACATTGACCAGCGCGTCGAGCCCGCCCAAGGCCTGGGCGGCCTGCTGCAGCGCGGCGTTTGCAGCGTGGGGGTCGGTCAGATCGACACCGCCCATGCACAGCACGTTCGCGGGCAGGTCGGTGCCGGTGGCCGGCGCCGCGCCATGGCCAATGAGGCAGACGCGCGCGCCGGCTTCGGCGGCGGCAGTGCCGATGGCGCTGCCCAACGCGCCGAAGCCGCCGGTGATGACGATGGAAGAAGAAAAAGCCATAGGTAAAGAGAAGTTCGTTGCGAAAGACAGGGCCCCAATGTGAAGCGCCTGGCGGACGGCGTCAAGCCCGGCGCGCGTGGCACCCATGGGACAATGCGCGCTTGTTCCAGGAGCGCCCACTTTGCTGACCCGCCGCGTCGATCCTTACAGCATCCGCCTTTTTGTCGCCGCGGCGCAGGCCGGCTCCATCGTGCGCGCTGCGGCCCAGGAGCATATCGCGGCCTCGGCGCTGAGCCGGCGGCTTGCCGACCTCGAACATGCCCTGGGCCGGCCCCTGCTGGTGCGCTCGACGCGCGGCGTCGCCTTGACCGATGCCGGGCGCGTGGTGCTGGCGCGCGGCCTGCAGATCGACGAGGACCTGCAGGCGCTGGTGCGCGAAGTGCAGTCCGAGGGCGACGAGGTGCGCGGCACCGTGCGGCTGTACGCCAACATGTCGTCGGTGATAGGCTTTCTGCCCGAGCGCCTCAAGCGCTTCATGGCGGCCTATCCGCAGGTGCGCGTGGCGCTGCATGAAATGGACACCGGCGATGTGCTGCGCGCCTGCCTGGACGACCGCGCCGATGTCGGAGTCGGCGTGCAGATGGACGCTCCCGCCGGCCTGGATGCCTGGCATTTCGCCCAGGACCCGCTGTATGTGGTGGTGCCCGCAGCGCATCCGCTGGCGGCCCAGGCCACGGTCGATTTCGGCCAGGCGCTGGACCATGCGCTGATAGGCATCCACCAGGGTGGGGCGCTGGACCGTGTGCTGCATGCGCGCGCGCTGGAGCTGGGACGAGCGTTCACGCCCACGGTTTCGGTCAGCAGCTTTGATGCCGTATGCCGCATGGTCGAGGCCGGCCTGGGCGTGGCGGTGGTGCCGCACAGCGCGGCCGCGGCCTATGCGGGGGCCGCGCATTTCGCGCGCCGGCCGCTGGCCGCTGGCTGGGCCGCGCGCAGCCTGCACCTCTACGCCTTGCACCGCTCGCCGCAGCCGCGCGCCACGCAGGCGCTGATCGACAGCCTCAAGGGGGCTTCAGGGTAAGTGCCGATCGCGCATTTCGCGCGACCCCCCGTGCCGTGTTGGCGCTTGGCGCGGGCGGTTGCGCAGGCCAGCATGGCGCATGGCTGACGATCAAAATCTCCCCCAGACCCGCGATGGCGCGGCATTGCATTTCAATGCGCGCATTCTTTTTCTGAGCCAGTCGCCCGCAGCCGTGGCGGCCGTGCTGCGCGGCGAGCCCATGACGCGGGCCCAGGCCGGCCCGCTGCGCGACGATGTTTCGACCGACGAAATCACGCCGCTGCCGATTCTCACGCATTACGATGAGAAGCTGGGTCGCTTCCCCTATACCGGCTTCAAGGCGGGCGACAGCCTGCCGATTGGCGCGGGCGCGGTCAGTGCCGCGGGCATAGAAGTCGTGGTCGCTGGCAAGCGCTATGGCAAGGGCTCGTCGCGCGAGCACAGCCCCACGGCCGAGAAGCTTGCCGGCGTGCGCCTGGTGATTGCCCAGAGCTTCGAGCGCATCTACCGGCAGAACGCCGACAACATCGGGCTGTTCACATCCACCGATCTGGGCCTTGTCGAACGCATTGCCGCGGGCCAGGCGATTGCCCTGGAGGAGCTGCTTGCCGGACGCGACGCGCTGGCTGCCGCCATCCTGCGCAGCGGCGGGCTGCTGCGCTTTGGCCAGGCCCACATGCGCGCCATCAAGCCAAGTGCCGGCGACGCGGCGCCGGGGCCGCAGACGCTGTTCGAGAAGATTGTCGCGCGCCATGCGCTGGCCACGGCGCTCACGCCGGCGGCGATGGAGCACACGCGCGCAGGCGACGGCATGTTCGTGCGCGCCGACTGGCGCTTCATTCACGAGTACTACACGGGCATGGCCGCGCACATGCTGCACGCCAACCTGGGCCGGCCGCTGACGCTGCACGATCCCGATTCGGTGATCGTGTTCGAGGACCATACCTCGTATGTGACGGAAAGCCCGGCCCATGTGCGCGCCGGCCTGGTGCCCAATGTGCAGCGCATGGTCGAGGCCCAGCGAGCCTTCGTTGCCGAGTACGGCCTGCGCTCGCACCGCACGCTGACCGAGGCCGAAGCCTTGCATGACCAGGACAGCGACGCTGCGGGCATATCGCATGCCATGGTGGCCGAGCACTACGCGCTGCCGGGCCAGCTGGTCGTGGGCACGGATTCGCATACGCCGCACAGCGGCGCGCTGGGCTGCGTGGCGTTTGGCGTGGGCACGACCGACATGGCCAATGCGCTGGTCACGGGCGCGCTGCGGCTCACGGTGCCGGCCTCGGTGCTGGTGCGCTGCCGCGGCCGGCTGGCCGCGGGCGTCACCGCCAAGGACCTGGTGCTGCACCTGCTGGCCCAGGATTTCATTCGCACCGGCGCAGGCGTGGGCAAGGTGTTTGAATTTGTCGGCGAGGGCGTGCAGGCGCTGTCGATTGACGAGCGCGCGACGCTGACCAACATGACGGCCGAGCTGGGCGGCCTGACGGGAATCGTCGCGCCCGATCAGGAGACGCTGCGCTTTTTGCGCGAGCGCCGCGGCGTGGAGTTTGCGCTGGAGGCCTGGATGCACAGCGACGCCGACGCCCAATATGCCCAGGTGCTGGAGATCGATTGCGCCGGCGTGCCGCCCATGGTCGCGGCGCCCGGCGACCCGGGCAACGGCCTGCCGCTGGCAGAGGTCACGGTGCCGGTGCGCATAGACATCGCCTACGGCGGCTCGTGCACCGCGGGCAAGCGCGAGGACTTTGCGCATTACCACGCCGTGCTGCGCTGGGCCGCGGACCGCGGGCTGCGCGTCGCGCCCGGCGTATCGCTGTACCTGCAGTTCGGCACCACGGCGGTGCGCGATCACTGCGTTGCCGCGGGCTATATGGACGCCTTCGAGCGCGTGGGCGCGCGCATTCTCCAGCCTTCGTGCGGCGCCTGCGGAAATTGCGGCCCCGGCGGCTCGCAGCGCGCCGACCAGGTCACGGTCAGCGCAATCAACCGCAATTTTCCCGGCCGCGGGGGCCCCGGCAGCGTATGGCTGGCCAGCCCGCCCACGGTGGCGGCCAGCGCGATTGCGGGCGAACTGCTGTCGTTCGAGCAGCTGCAGGCGCGCCAGCGCTGAGCGCCGCGCGCGATCCATGGCGAGGGCGGGCGCAGACCGGCCCCGGTGATACACAAAACCAAGGAGACAAGACGATGAAAGACAAGTCATTTGCGGCGCGGCGCGCGCTGATCGGTGCGGCGGTGCTTACCGCGTGCACGGCGCCGTTCGGTGCCTTTGCGCAGGCCCTTAACTCTGCCCGGCCGTTACGGCTGATCGTGCCGCTGGCGGCGGGCTCGACCGTGGACGCGATTGCGCGCGCGGTGGCCCCCGGCCTGGGGCGCGCGACCGGCCACAGCGTGGTGGTCGAGAACCTTGCCGGCGCGGGCGGCATCACCGGCACGGCCCAGCTGGTCAAGGCGCCCAAGGACGGCATGACGCTGGCCATGATCTCGTCCAACCATGTGATCAATCCAGGCATCTACAAGTCAATTCCCTTTGACAGCCTCAAGGACATCACGCCGATCGCGGTGCTGGCCACGGTACCGCTGGTGCTGGCCGTGAACCCGGCCTTGCCCGTGAAGTCGGTGGCCGAACTGCTGGCCTATGCCAAGGCCCACCCGGGAAGCCTCAACTTCGGCTCGGCCGGCAACGGCAGCACCTTGCACCTCGCGGGCGAACTGCTGGTCAGCGAGACCGGCATCCAGATCAAGCATGTGCCCTACCGCGGCACCGGCCCGCTGATCACCGATCTGATAGGCGGCCAGGTACAGCTGGGCTTTGTGTCGATATCCCAGGTAGCAGCCCAGCTCAAGGCCGGCACGCTGCGCGCGCTGGCGGTGAGCACCCGCGAGCGCGCGCCGGCGCTGGCCGACGTCCCCACGCTGGCCGAAGCCGGCGTGCCCCGATATGCGTTTGACGCCTGGGTGGCGCTGGTGGCCCCGGCCGGCCTGGCCAAGCCGCTGGTCGACGACTATGCGGCGGCGGTCCACAAGGCCATGGCCTCGCCCGAAGCCCATGCGGCCGTTGTCGGCCAGGGGCTGGTACTGCTGTCCCTGGGCCCCGACGCCGCACCGGCCTTCTTCCAGGCCGAACTGCTCAAGCACCAGAAGCTGGTCAAGCAATCGGGAGCCACGCTTGACTGACAGCGCGCCTGCTCCCATCCACCCGGGCGAAGCCACGGCCGATCTGTGCGACCGTCTGGGCGAACAGGCCCGGGTCTGTCCTCTGCCCTGGCGTTCCTATGGCGGGCTGCAGGCCGTGAACGCAGCGATAGCCTGCGTGCAGGCGTTCGAGGACGCGGGCCCGCTGCGCGCGCTGCTCGACACGCCCGGGCACGGGCGCATTCTGCTGGTCGATGCCGGCGGCCTGCAGCGCGTCGCCGTGCTCGGCGAACGCATGGCGCAGCGGGCCCTGGCCAACGGCTGGCGCGGCGTGATCGTGCATGGCGCGGTGCGCGATGTCGCAGCGCTGGCGACGCTGAACTTCGCCGTGCTGGCGCTGGGCGCGGTGCCGCGGCGCGCACAGCCCGCGGCAGCAACCCCTGCACGCTACGGCGGCCTGGCCCTGGGTGGGGTGGAGATCGCCGACGGCGACTGGGCCGGGCTGGACGCAGACGGGCTGGTGTTTGTGCGCGCGGCGGTGCCGCGCGGCTGATGCGAGCGAGGAGGGGCTGCAAGCGCAGGAGCATGGTTCTCTCTCATTTGCTGATTTCTTCGTGACACCCGGCCATGTCGTCCGCCCAGAACACGCTTTACTGCCAAGTCGCCGAGCCTGCCACACTCTTTCAGCATTGGCCTGCGCGGGCCTGGCTGGCGCAGCCGTAGCCAAGGCGCCGGCCAAGGCGTGCGCAGCCCGCGTCAGGAAGAGCGTTGCGACATACGCGAAGCGCTGCAGCATCGGCCTGGCGCTGCACCAGACGCCGCAATGCGACTTCACCGGCTTCACGGCTTCACCGGGTGGGGGGGCATCGTCAAGATCAATTGATATTTGATTTACTTGACTAAAAACTATCTGTCGACCTCCCACAATCACAGGGCCAACTCTCCTACATTTTTAAAGAAATCCAGGGCAATAATTGATATTCAGTTTGATTATGTCAAGCGCTATCCCTTATTGAAATGAAGCTGATTATTGTCTCGAATCGGGTCTGCTACGATGAAAAACCGCAATCTGGCGGACTGGCGGCGGCGGTGCGGAATATGTTCGATACGCTGCAGGGTGTCTGGATCGGCTGGAGCGGTGCAATCTCTGCAGAGTCTGAAAGAAAATCCGGCACTGTGGGAAATATTGAATACCGTGTTTTCTCGCTGACGGAAGAGGAATATCGTCAATATTATCTCGAGTTTTCCAATGCGGTAATGTGGCCGGTTTCTCATCTGCGCTCGGACTATCTGGATTATTCCGATGATGCTTATGCGATCTACACACAAGTCAATCGAAAATTTGCCGATGAGGTGCTGGCCTGCGCCCAGGAAGGCGACTTTGTCTGGGTGCACGACTATCACCTGCTGCTGACCGCACAGGCCTTGCGCGAAAGCGGCTACCAAGGCGCCCTTGGCTACTTTCACCATATCCCCGTGCCCCCCCTCGACCTGCTGCGCGCCATTCCCTGCCATGCACAGCTGCTGGCAGGACTGCTGGACTATGACGTTGTCGGTGTGCAGACGCGCAATGACTTGAAGAATTTGCTGGATTATTTCGAGGCATTGCGCAGCCGCCAGTCCGAGATGCAGATCACCCCGGCGGGCGACGAGTGCTTTCATCTGCAATACCGCGGGCGCAGCAGCCGGTTTGGCGTCTACCCGATTTCCATCGATACCAAAGGCATCGAGGCGCATGCGGCTAGCGCCTTCGCCCAGGCCGCGGTGCAGGAGCTGCGGCAATCGCTGGGCGCGCGGGCGCTGGTGCTGGGCGTCGACCGGCTCGACTACAGCAAGGGACTGGAGCACAAGCTCCAGGCATTTGACGAGTACCTTGCAGACGGTGTCGATGCGCCATCACCGGTGCTGCTGCAGATTGCCGCGCGCACGCGCAGCGAGCTGCCCAGCTACCAGCAATTGTGCACTGCGCTCGAGGCCCAGGCCTCGCACATCAACGCCAGCCATGGCTCGCCCAGCTATACGCCGGTGCGCTATGTCAACACCGTCTATGCGCAGCAGCAGCTGACGGGCTTTTACCGGCTGGCCCGCGTCGGCCTGGTCACGCCGCTGCGCGACGGCATGAATCTGGTCGCCAAGGAATATGTGGCCGCGCAGGACCCCGATGATCCTGGCGTGCTGGTGCTGTCGGAGTTTGCGGGCGCGGCGCAGGAGCTGAGCGAAGCCTTGCTGGTCAATCCCTTCGACACCCGCGGCGTGGCCCAGGCCATCGAGCGCGCGCTGCAGATGCCACTGCTCGAGCGCGTGCAGCGCCACCGCGCCATGCTCAAGCGCCTGCGCAGCCACGACATCCAACGCTGGCACCAGCGCTTTCTTGCTGACCTGTTTGCCTGCCACAGCCAGACGCTGGAGAGAACCGGCTCATGAGCGCCGCCAGCACCGAACTCTTCATGCGCGCGCTGCAAGGCGCCGCACAGCTGCCCGAGCCCGCAGCGGCCGCGCGCATCGCGCTTTGCGTCGTGACCGGCGCGCGCCGCGATCCGCGCGCGCGTGAAGGCTTTGGTGATTTCCTGCTCAATCTCGAGCGCGGCCTTCAGGGCGTGCCAGACGGCCATCGCGGCGCGGGTGCCGGCCTTGGCTGAGCCCATTGCGTTGTTTGTCGATCTGGACGGCACGCTGATCGACATCGCCCCCACGCCGGCGGCGGTGAAGGTCAGCCCGCTGCTGCTGCAGACCCTGGCCGCGCTGGCGCCGCGCCTGGACGGCGCGCTGGCCTGCATCAGCGGGCGGGCGTTTGGCGATCTCGCGCGGCTGCTGCAAGGTGCAGGCATCGCGCTGGTCGGCAGCCATGGCGCCGAATTGCTGCAGGCCGCGCCCGCCGATGCGCGCCTGGCGGCACTGGCGCTGCGCTGCCGGCAGGCATTGCAGCCCTGGCCCGGCGCCCTGGTCGAGGAAAAACCTTGCGGCCTGGCGCTGCACTGGCGCCAGGCGCCCGAGGCCGAAGCCATGATCCGTGAGCTGGGCGCGCAGCTGGCCGCCGCAATGCCCACCCATGGACTGTGCGAAGGCCGTAAAGTACTGGAATGGCTGCCCGCGCATGTCGACAAGGGGACGGCCTTGCAGCAGCTGATGCAACAGCGCCCCTACCACGGCCGGGTGCCGGTGTTCATAGGCGACGACACCAGCGATATCAGCGCCATGCAGGCCGCGCGTGCGCTCGGTGGGCTGGCCTTTGCGGTGGGCGGACGCGTCGCGGCCCATGCCGATGGTGTGTTTGCCCGGCCGGCCAATGTGCTGGCCTGGCTGCAACTGCAGGTGCGCATACGCCCGACATGAGAGGCGCTTGCGCCAGCGCAGGGCCGATGGCCAACCCTGCGCCGGGCACCTATCAGCTGTGCCTCAGGCGCGCTTCATCCAGTCGGACAGCTCATCGGCGTGCTCCTGCTCCTGCTCCAGGATCTGCTCTATCAGCCGGCGCGTCGTGTGGTCCTTGTCGCCGATCAGCTCGATCATCTGCGTATAGGCCTCGATGGCCACGCGCTCGGCAATCAGATTGGCGCGGATCATGCCATGCAGGTCTTCCTGTTCGTCGTAATCCGCGTGGCTGCGGCTGCTCAGCGTGTCGGGATTGAGATCGGGCTTGCCGCCGAGCTGCACGATGCGCTTGGCGATCTTGTCGGCATGCGCCTGTTCCTCGTTGGCGTGCACCAGGAATTCATCGGCAATGGCCGGCGACTCCAGGCCGGTGGCCGTGAAGTGGTGGCGCTTGTAGCGCAGCACGCAGACGATTTCGGTCGCCAGCGAATCATTGAGCAGCTTGATGATGGCTTCGCGCCATTGCTCGGCCTCGGGCGTCACCGCACCCTGATCCAGGCTTTGCTTTGCCGCTTCAAGTCGTTGGTTGTCGAGTGTCAGCTGACGTGGTTGTTGCTCGTTATTGTTCATTGCACACCTCGTGGGATTGGAATGGGATATCTGGCGTGTGGGAACGCCAGCACTGCCTACCGTAAAGGATGAATCTGCCGGGTGCTGTGGGAGTAAGGCTTGTGTTGACATGGCCGGTTGCCGTGACCGCACTTGCCGGCGCGCCAGCGCGCAATTCCTAGGACATACCCTTGATTGCACGCCCTGCGTGGCGGCCCTCGCGCCAATTACTGCGCGATTTCACGCCTGCGCCGAATGCCCACAGCCAGGCGCGCACCGGGATTTGCGGGCTGCCGCAACACTGGAGGAAATGTGAGCGCGGCGCAAAGCGGGCGCAACGATTTCTCTGCATTTCGTGGGTGAAAAATAGGTCGCAACGGCAGCGCTTGTGGGCGTCTTTCAAGGCATTCGGCAATTGCAAGAGGCCGTTTCGCGTAAAGAGTATTTGTACATAGACAAATAGAAGTCGTATTTGACAAAAGTGGCGCCGAAGAGAAAACTGCATTCAACCCCTCACTGACGTTGGATGCCGCCATGAAATCACTGACCGACTACCAGAGCTACGCCGATGCGCAGATCCAGTTTTCCCCCGAACGGCTCTGGGATCTGTTTGACGGAAACCGCGATGCGCTGAACATCGCCCACGAATGCGTGGACCGCCATGCGGCCTCGGGCCGGGACGCGCTGATCGTGGTCCAGGCCGCAGGCGGCGAGGAAGTGATCAGCTTTGCCCAGCTGTCCGAAGACTCCTCGCGGCTGGCGCATTGGCTCGAGGCCCGCGGCGTTCAGGCCGGCGACCGGGTGGCGATCATGCTCGAGCCTTCGCGCGCTTTCTATACCGCGATGTTCGGCGTGATCAAGCGCGGCGCGATTGCCGTGCCGCTGTTCACGCTGTTCGGCCCCGACGGCATACGGCTGCGGGTGCAGGACTGCCAGCCCGCGCTGCTGATCACCAATGCCGAAAAGCAAGAGGCCGCACGCTTTCCCGGCCACCCGCCGCTGCAGGTGTTTGACGCAGCGTTTGCCGACAAGCTGCGGGAATTTCCCGCGGCCTACCGCACGCAATCCAAGGCGTCGGACCTGGCGGTGTTCCAGTACACCTCGGGCACGACCCGCGAGCTGCCCGAAGCCGTCAAGCATACGCACAAGGCGCTGGTGACACTGATGGTGGCCGCGCTTTACGGTACCGGCATTCGCCCCGGCGACCGCTACTTCTGCCCGTCATCGCCGGCCTGGGGCCATGGGCTGTGGCATGGCACGCTGGCGCCGCTGGCGCTGGGCCTCACGGTGGGCGCATACAGCGGGCGCTTCAACGCCGAGCGCCTGCTGCAGGGCCTGGCCGAGCACCGCTTCACCAATATGTCGGCGGCCGCAACCCACTACCGCATGATGAAGAACTGCGGCAAGGCCGGCGACTACCGCTTTGCGCTGGAGAAACTGTCGTTCACCGGCGAACCCATAGACGACGACACCGCCGACTTCGTGCGCGCCACCTTCGGCCTCGAAGTCTGCAGCATGTATGGCACGACCGAGATCGGCGTGGTGCTGGCCAGCTATCCCGGCGCGCCTGATTTTCCCGTCAAGAAAGGCGCGCTGGGCAAGGCCGTGCCGGGCACCGAAGTGCAGGTCCAGGGCGAGGATGGCAAGCCCTGCGCGCCCGGCGTCACGGGCCAGCTGATGGTGCTGCGCCGCGGCCAGTGGGTGCCGACCAAGGACCTGGGGCGCATTGACGCCGACGGCTATTTCTTCCATGGCGGCCGCGCCGACGACGTGATCATTTCCGCGGGCTGGACCATGAGCGCCGTCGAGATCGAGAACGTGATCCTGATGCACCGCGACGCGCTCGAAGCGGCGGTCATAGGCGTGGCCGACGCGCTGCGCGGCCAGGTCGTCAAGGCCTTCATCGTGAGCACGCGCCCGGCGTCCGACATAGCCGCCTTCACCGGCGAAATCCAGGAGCTGGTCAAGACCAAGCTGAGCCAGCACGAATACCCGCGCCATGTGGCCATGGTCGACGAGCTGCCCAAGACGCCGGCCGGCAAGGTGCACCGCAAGCTGCTGCGCGAGCGCGAGCTGGCGGCCGCAGGCCCGCCAGCCCCACCCCCCGTTCGCCCTGAGCCGTCCCGCGTTCGCCCTGAGCTTGTCGAAGGGCAATGCCCCACAGGCCGCTGACACCGCCCACCCTGTTTTTCCCCTTCCCGTTTCTCAACCAGGAGCCATCACCATGGATATGAAAGCCCAGCGCAATTTCCCGAAGATCACCGAAAGCGGACTCGACGAATTGCGCCAGCGCATAGGCGTCAAGATAGGTCACACCGTCGAGCCCTGGTGCCATGAGGCCACGCGCGACAACATCCGCCATTACGCCCACGGCATTGGCGACGACAACCCGCTGTGGTGCGACCCCGATTACGCGGCCAAGTCGCATTACGGCGGCATTGTCGCGCTGCCCAGCTTCCTGTTCTCGACCAGCCGCATTGTCTCGGGCTATGTCGGCGGTCTGCCGGGGGTGCACGCGATGTGGTCGGGTGCCGACTGGACCTGGCACAAGCCCGTGCGACGCAACGACGAGATCCACACCGAGGCCTATCTCAAGGACCTGATCGAACACCAGACGCGTTTTGCCGGCCGCGCCGTGCAACAGATCTACCACGTGGATTTCTTCAACCAGGACGGCGACAAGGTGGCCGAGGCCGACAGCTGGTGCTTTCGCACCGAGCGCGACCATGCGCGTGAAGTCGGCACCAAGTACGATGCGGCGCGCGAGCGCGGCCAGCGCAGCTACAGCGACGAGGAGCTGGCCGCGGCCTTCGAGCTCTACCGCAACGAGGAAGTGCGCGGCGCCGTGCCGCGCTACTGGGAGGACGTGAAGGAAGGCGAGGCGTTGCCGACGATGTTCAAGGGCCCGATGACCGTGACCGGCTTCATTGCCTATGCCCAGGGCTGGGGCGGGCTCTATATTCGCGCCAACAAGCTGGCCTGGAAGCTCATCGATGCCCACCCGGGCGTGGGCATCAAGAACCGTTTCGGCATTCCCGACGTGCCCGAGCGCGTGCATTGGGAAGAGGACTTCGCGCTGGAAGTCGGCGCGCCCGGCGCCTATGACTATGGTCCTGAACGCACTTCGTGGCTGACGCACCACCTGACCAACTGGATGGGCGACGCCGGCTTCCTGCACAAGGCCAGCTGCAAGATCCGCCGCCACAATCCCGAAGGCGACATGGTGTTCATCACCGGCAAGGTGGTGCGCAAGTTTGTCGAGGACGGCAAGCACATGGTCGAGATCGAGCAGATCGCGCACAACCAGGAC
>Ga0308165_1002218_pt1 | contig 24082 bp, 23 predicted proteins | sample PhyWR2_FD_201032 | JGI IMG/M metagenome (GOLD analysis project Ga0308165, IMG submission 201032) | Phyllosphere microbial communities from UC Gill Tract Community Farm, Albany, California, United States - DLSLW.R2 | ecosystem: Host-associated > Plants > Phyllosphere > Unclassified | place: USA... | reverse complement strand
TTACCTGCTCTTACTTTCTTTGAAAAAACTTCTTCTCTTTCCTTGTTGTCGAATTCTCCCATGGTTGGTATTGATGTTGGTTTTTGGTTTCGGTAAATATAAAGCAAATATTTAAAGTTCAAAATACAATTTTAATACAATTTAAATCGTACGCGTTTCCTCCTCCAAAAGTTGGTTATTATAAAGCTCCGTATAACTCCCATTTAGCTTAAGTAATTCATTGTGTGTGCCTTGTTCGATGATTTTCCCGTCATCAAGCACCAGAATTTTATCTGCATTTTTTATGGTCGAAATCCTGTGGGCAATTAAAATACTGGTTTTTCCAGCCATGATTTTACCCAGGTTTTGTAGTATTTCTTCCTCGGTTTTAGTATCAACCGCCGAAAGACAATCATCGAAGACTAAAATTTTAGGCGATTTAATCAGTGCTCTTGCAATAGAAACACGTTGTTTTTGTCCTCCAGAGAGTGTTATTCCCCGTTCACCCAACATGGTTTCGAATTTTTCTTCAAAATCAATAATGTTCGTATAAACCGAAGCGTTTTTAGCCGCATCATGCACTTCTTCATCAGTAACCTGGTCTAAACCAAAGGCTATATTGTTTTTTATGGTGTCAGAAAAGAGGAAAACCTCTTGCGGTACAAAGCCAATCTGGCTTCGGTAATCTTTGAGATTTAGTGCTTTTATATTCTTTCCATCAATGTCTATCCTGCCGTTTTCTACATCATACATCCGCATAATCAGATTTGCCAATGTAGATTTTCCTGACCCTGTTTTGCCGATAATGGCTACAAACTCGCCACTATTAATTTCAAAGTTCACATCTTTCAAGGCCTCAATGCCCGTATCCGGATAAATAAAACTCACGTTATCGAATTTGATATTACCCTTTAGCTCAATTTCTTTAGTTTCTTTTGATTGAATATCGGATGGGATATCTAAAAACTCATTTATCCTTTGTTGTGAGGCTGCAGCCCGCTGGATTAAAGAAGTAACCCAGCCCAGCATGGTTACCGGAAAAGTTAACTGGTTAATATAAATGATAAATTCGGCAATATTCCCTGCGGTAATGCTGCCATTCATTACCTGGATCCCACCAATATATATGGTTAAAATCGTACTTAACCCAATCAACAGGAGCATGGTAGGGTAAAACAAAGCTGATACTTTAACCAGGTTCATCGAGTCTTTTTTATAATCATTGCTCTGGATTTCGAACATGTTTCGGGTGTAATCTTCGCGAACGTATGATTTAATGATCCTGATCCCCGAAAAACGCTCCTGTACAAAGCTCGAAAGATCTGATAAACGTTCCTGGATCTTGCCACTTTTTTTAAAAATCAGTGTATTCACATAATAGATAATCACCACCAGGAAGGGAAGGGGCAACAGGCAATAAATGGCCAGTTTAGAATTAACATCAAACATCGACCAGATAATGAGCACCGATAAAACGAAAGTGTTAATGGTATACATAATTGCCGGACCAACATACATCCTTACCCGGTTAACATCTTCTGTTGCCCGGTTCATTAAGTCTCCGGTGTTATTCCGGCGGTAAAAACCCAGGCTCAGCTCTTGATAATGCTGGTAGATATCGTTTTTCATATCAAACTCTATATGCCTCGACATTAAAATAATGGTTTGGCGCATAAAAAACAGAAACAGCCCACGCAATAAATAAAGCGCAATAACCAGCAATCCAAAAAATAAAAGGTTACTGCTAAATATGTCATAAATTATGACCTGCCGATCAAAACCATGAAAGAGATTAAATATTTGGATGTTTTCGTCAATCAGATCAACCGCATAGCCAATCACCTGGGCTGGCACTACACCGAAAATATTAGAAATCACTACGAAAATACTACCGGGTATAATCCACCATTTGTATTTGAGGAAGTATTTGTTTAATCGGCTCAGGTGTTTCATGTTGTACAAACTTAGCTAATTTTGTTATTTCATAATATATATTTATCTATTCTGGGCCTAAGCTTTAAAAATTAATGACACTTTTGAATGTAAAAGAGGAGATGTGGGATGGAATATGTAGGGTAACTAAGCTGTTCTCAGGTGGTCAATGATTATTTTGAAAAGCAAGGTTCGGTGTTTTTGGGTTATGTAAGTCCTGCTATCGCTTCAAGTCCTCGCTGCGCTGTGGGCTTTCCGCTTTATCAGGTTTATTTAATATAAGCCGGTGGTTCTTCAGATGAGCTGGAGAACGTTTTTCTCCAAAATGATACTTTTTTTAAACTAATAACCTTGTTTATTTAATCCTGTCTGAATTAATTTTGTTATAGTTTAGTTAAATACATGTAATAATGGTTTTTTATTTTAATTTTGCAGCAGGTTAGCCTAACGTTAATATGCCAGCAAATTCTCCGTCAGATTCATCAATTTTAGATCAGTTAAGTGTCTATGGGCACAAAAAATTGGTTTTTTGTAATGATCCAGATACGGGTTTAAAAGCAATTATTGCGATACACGATACCACATTAGGCCCTGCATTGGGCGGAACACGCATGTGGAGTTATAGCACCGAAGGCGAAGCATTACAAGATGCGCTGCGATTATCACGCGGAATGACTTATAAGGCAGCGATAACAGGGTTAAACCTGGGCGGTGGAAAAGGCGTAATTATTGGCGATTCCAGAAAAGACAAAACAGAAACTTTAATGCGTAGCTATGGCAGGTTTATTAAAAACCTAAATGGCGAATTTATTACCGCAGAAGAAATGGGGACCAACACACGTGATATGGAATATATCCGTATGGAAACCAATTATGTTACGGGTGTTCCTGAGTCAATCGGTGGGGCAGGGAATCCGGCTCCTTTTACTGCTCAAGGTGTTTATTTAGGTATTAAAGCCAGTGTAAAAGAGGTGTTCGGTACAGATATGCTTGCTGGTAGAACCATTGTAGTACAAGGTATCGGAAATGTTGGTGAGCACCTGGTTGCCCTGTTAAGAAAAGAAAACGCCGAAGTTTTGATCAGCGATATTAACCAGGAACAATTAACTTATGTTGCCCGTAAATATAAAGCGAAACCGATAGAGGCCGATAAAATTTTTACCACTGATGCCGATGTTTATGCCCCATGTGCAATGGGTGCTACCGTTAATAACAAAACCATCGAAAAAATGAAATTTGCAATTATTGCAGGTTCAGCAAACAACCAGTTAAAGGATGAGGTTTTAGATAGCGAATTGCTTTTGAAGAAAGGAATTTTATTTGCACCTGATTACCTGATTAATGCTGGCGGATTAATTTCCTGCTATTCGGAGTTAACTGGTTTTGGTAAAAAACGTACTGTACAGCTTACAGATAATATTTACGATGCTACACGCAGTGTAATTAAATTAAGTAAAACCGAAAACATATCAACAAATATTGCTGCCAATCGCATTGCCGAGAAACGGATTGCAGATGTTAAAAAAATTAAATCGTCATATTAAATCATAATTATTAAAACAGGTTTTAAAAAACCAAACTCGTTCTTACATTCATGTTAAACAGAAGGCACTTAAGAATCAAAGCTTTGCAAAATATTTTTGCATGGCACATGGCAGACAAAAAAGACATTAAAGGTGATTTGAAAACTTTAATGCAAAGCATCGATAGCGTGTACGAAATGTACATCTGGATGTTATCTTTAATGGTAGAAGTTACCGAATTTACTGCTAACGACGCGGCAGAACGCGCAAACAAATTCATTAAAACAGCAGAGGATATCAATCCGAACATGAAATTGCTACACAATAAGTTTAGCATTTTATTGCAGCAAAATCCAGATTATGTTTCTGCAATTAAAAAGTACAAGGTAGATTGGGGTTTCGATCCTGAAATCCGTAAAACCGTGTACAATTCATTAAAAGCATCAAAAGAATATGCCGATTATCTTGTCGATCCGAACGAAAGTTTAGAATCGTCGAAAGACATTATCAAATACATTTTCAGGAAAATCATCTTAAAAAACCAGGCTATTATCCAGGTTTTCGAAGAGAAGTTTATCAACTGGCAGGTAGATCACGAAGTGATGAAAGGTATGGTTGCCAAAACCTTGAAAAACTTCACTTCTGACGATCCATTCAAAAATAAGCTCACTGAAATTAGTGCAGATTGGGTTGAAGACAGCAAATTTGTTCAGGATCTTTTTGTACATACTTTGCAGAACGATGCAAAATATCAGGAAATGATTGCCGATAGAACCAAAAACTGGGAATCAGAACGTATTGCATTAATGGATACCATTTTGATGAAAATGGCCATTTGCGAGCTGCTAAATTTCCCATCTATTCCGGTTAAAGTAACTATTAACGAATATTTAGAGTTATCAAAAGATTACAGTACACCGAAGAGTAATTCGTTTATTAACGGTATTTTAGACAAAATTTTAGGCGATCTTAAGAAAAATAACACTATTAAAAAGATTGGCCGCGGATTAATCGAAGATTAAAAATGAAAAGAACATTTATTCTGGCTATTGCTGCACTTTCTTTTGTAGCATGCCGTAATGCAAATAATCAAACCAGCGAAACTGCTTCAGTTGTTTCAGTTGGCAATGATACCTCAAAAACAGCTAAAGTTGCTCCTGCAGATGCACCTGTTATTGTTTTCGAACGAGATATTTTCGATTTCAGTAAAATAACACAAGGTGAAAAAGTTACGCACGATTTCAAATTTAAAAATACAGGCAAAAGCCCACTCATCGTTTCAAATGCAACGGCAACTTGTGGCTGTACTATTCCGCAGGTACCAGGTGAACCTATTTTACCAGGTAAAGAAGGTATAATTAGTGTGGTTTTTAATAGCGAAGGCAAAATGGGCATGCAAGATAAGGTAGTAACCATCACTTCAAATGCAAACCCAACAGTAACTACAGTTCATTTAGTGGGCGAGGTGCTTGCTAAAAAATAAATTGGTTCAATTGTTTATGGCATTATCCATAAGGACCAAAATTCATAAAAACAAAAAAAATAAAAAATGACATCAACAGTAATTTTACAGGCAGCAGGAGGATTTGATCCAAGACAATTAATCATGTTTGGAGCGATTGCACTGGTATTCTACTTTTTTATGATCCGTCCTCAGCTTAAAAAAGCCAAAGACCATAAAAAATTAATCAGTGAACTGAAAAAAGGTGATAAAATTGTAACTACAGCAGGTATTCACGGCCGTATAGCCGATATGAATGACACAACTTTTTTAATCGAGGTTGAAGGTGGTGTAAAAATCCGTTTCGATAAATCGGCAGTTTCTTTAGATGCAACAAAAGCAACAGTAACTCCGGCTGCACCTAAAGCTTAATAAAAAATAATAAAAAATTTGAGCAGTCCCGAAAACTTTCGGGACTGTTTTTGTTTTACTACATTTGATTAAATGCATTTTGGATGGAGTTTTTCCAGCTTACAGTTAATATTTAATTTATTATGCCCTTCATCAGGTTAACGAAGATTGAAAAAAGACGTGTGTTTAGCTTATTGGCCTGCTTGCTGCTGGCTATAGCTGCATGGCTTTTTATGGCATTAAATAACAAGTATATTTATGTAGCGAAAACTGTATTGGTTTTTAAAAATACCCCTACAAAAAGAGCATTTTACCCTTTACAATCAGATACGATAGATTTACAGGTAGAGGGTACAGGCTGGCAGCTCCTGTTTGCCCGTTTAAGGATCAGTCCGCCTTCTGTTTCTGTTAGTCTGAGTCAGCTGAATACCAAAGATTTTGTCGTTTTCTCCGATCAGCTTTTTAATATCAACAGACAATTAGAAAGTACACAAAAAGTAATTTCTGTTAAACCCGATACCCTTTATTTCGATTTTACTAAACGTGTAGTTAAAAAAGTTCCGGTAAAACTGATTGATAAACTCAGTTTCGAAAAACAATATGGTATTTCAAGCGAGATTATCCTTAATCCGAAATATGTTAAGGTGGCTGGCCCGCTTGAAGAACTTTCAAAAATAGAATTTTGGCCAACTGATACGCTTAAACAAGATAAAATACAGAGCAGCAGTACAACCAGGGTAGCCTTACAGCATAGTATCCACAAAAATGTTAGCATCTACCCATCCTCTGTAGAGGTTAAAGTTCCTGTAGACGAATTTACTGAAAAAACCATTGAGGTTCCCTTAAAAATTACCAATAACCGAAGCTATAACAGCATTAAACTTTATCCGAAAAAAGTTAAAGTTACCTTTTTAGTGGCTTTAAGCAATTATGACCAGGTTGATGAAAGTTTTATTACGGCAACTATTGATGTTGATGAATGGCAAAATTTAGGGCATCGCCGCTTTACGGTTAAGATAACCGAATTTCCAGATTATTGTAAGTTGGTAAGCGTTAGCCCTTCCAAAATAGATTTCATTGTAGACAAATAATGTATAAAGTAGGTATAACAGGTGGTATAGGCTGTGGTAAAACAACGGCCTGCAAGGTTTTTGAAGTATTGGGGATTCCGGTGTTTTACGCTGATATTGTTGCAAAGGAAATCATGTGTGAAGATGTTTTATTGGTTGCAGGAATCAAATCTGCTTTCGGAAATGAAAGTTACTTTGAAGATGGAAAACTGAACAACAAACATATTGCCGGCATTGTTTTTAATAACGAAGAAGCGTTGGCAAAATTAAATGCATTAGTCCATCCGGCAGTTTTTAGGGCATTTGATGCCTGGGAAGAAACTATACCTGTAAATACGCCATATACACTTAAAGAAGCCGCCTTGCTTTTCGAAAGTGGTTCTTATAAGATGTGCGATACTACTATCCTGGTTACTGCACCCTATGAAATTAAATTGCAAAGGGTAATGCAACGCGACGGTGTTTCTGCAGAACAGGTCAAAGCCCGTATGGACAAACAATTAAGCGACGAAGAAAAATCGAAAATGGCTAATCATTTCATTGCTAATAATGAACAGCAATCAATAATCGGGCAGGTTTTAGCTTTACACCAGGGATTTTTAAAGGCTGCGGAGTCTCTTAAAAGCACCAATGTATAATTATCTATTCCAATCATATTATCCCCTAAATTCTATTCACCTTTATAAATGATTTTAGAAGATTTCATTGCCATTACGCCAACGGGTTTATACTGTGTTTACGGCGATTTTTACCTGGACCCACAACAACCGGTAAATGAAGCGGTGGTTTCGCATGCACATGGCGACCATGCCATTGGTGGAAGCCAACATGTTTACTGCACGGCTGCTACTGCAACTTTTATGAAACACCGTTACCGCAAATTTGCCGCGGTTGATTTTTTTACCAAAAGTTATCATGAATCCTTCAAAATAAAAGAAGTTACCATTACTTTTTATTCTGCCGGACATATTTTAGGTTCTGCACAGGTTTTAATGGAATATCAGGGCGTAAAGTATCTTTATACAGGTGATTATAAGATTGAACCGGACAATAGCTGTGAACCTTTTGAATTTGTAGAAGCAGATGTTTTAATTACAGAAAGTACTTTTGCTAATCCGGAAACCAAACATCCTTCACCAGTAGATGAAATTAAAAAGCTGAATGAAACCAGCGCGAATATCATGCTTGGTTCTTATGCATTGGGCAAAAGCCAGCGGATAATACAACTGCTCAACGCGTATTGCCCCACGAAGAATGTTATGGTTCACCACAGTATTATGCCTTTTGTTAAAATATATGAGGACTATGGTATAAAAGTAGGGAATTACAAAATGTACGATAGAAAGGTGATGAAAAATAATCAGGAACATCAGGTTTATATTGTGCCGCCAATGGTTTTTCACAGTTACCATAAGGCGATTAATGTAGTACGTGCCTTTGCCTCCGGATGGAAGAACCTGCAGCAACAAAATGGGATTTCACTTTATATCTCCGATCATGCCGATTGGGATGCAATTTTAGAAACCATAGAAAAAGTTAAACCAAAACAAGTATGGACTTTGCATGGTGATGGTAAACAGCTTAAAGATTATTTTAAAAATAAACTCGAAGTTAAAATACTCAATGGTTAAAAATGATTGAATGATAGCGTTAGAGAATGATTGAATGAGGTGATAAATAAAAACGATTAAAAGCATTCCCTCGTTTAATATTCAATCATTATAATTCACTCATTCAAGATGCTGTCATTCAATAATTATGTTAAAAGAAGGCGAAGATTTTTACTTTAACGAAGATGGACTGATGGTTTTTACTGAAACCTACCATTTAAAACGTGGTTATTGCTGTAAAAATAAGTGCAAACATTGCCCTTGGGCTTATGGGAAAAAGAAGGAAAAGAAGTGATTCAGTTGGCAATTCACAGTTCTCAATTTACAGTTAATAATTGCAATAGTATTTAGTATTGAACGCAAATCAAGGTTTGGATACTACTTTTTATCAAATCGAACATGATTGTAAATATCGCTTAAAGCCACATCAAATCCCATCGAGATTAAGGTTAGCGTATCAGAAATCTCCTTGTGCTCATTAAGTTTCCAGTTATCTTCATCATCAATATAAAAGGCCTGAACCGAAATCGATTCTGAATCGATCATAATGTATTCTTTTAACGAAGGAATATCTTTATAGAGGTTGAATTTTTTGCCTCTATCGTAATTTTTGGTTGAAGGCGAAAGGATTTCGATGATTATAGTTGGCAAAATTGAGGTGTCTTTATCAATATCAATATGTTTTATATCATTACAGTAGATAGAGATATCTGGATAGGTGAATAAACTATTCTCGGGAATGTTCATCCGCTTATCGCTTCCAAAAATGTGGCATGACTTTCCTTTTAACTTGCCGCCAACTGCTAAAAAGATATTAGAAAACAGCCAATTATGATTATCTCCGGCTCCAGACATCGCAAATATCTCCCCTTGGTAATATTCATGTTTAACTGTCGCTTCTTTTTCCATCTCCAGATATTCTTCAACAGTATAACGCCTTTTTTGATAGGCTACTGCTGGTTCATCTACAATATTTTCCATATACTAATTTACCTGAATTATAATTGAACATATAATAAACGATTAAACGTTTAAAATGGCTTTTGTATTAACTAGTTGTTTAACAGGTGTTTGATTTTGCGCTCTAACAATTAAAATAAATAGAGTTAAGATCTCCAATTTCAAAAGGTAACATAATAATAAATATCACTTAGCGCTACATCGAACCCCATCGAAACAAAGGTTAATGTCTCAGTAAGTTCTTTATGTTTATTGAGTACCCAATTCTTTTCTTCATCGATATAATAAGCCTCTACCGAGACCGATTCCGAATCGATCATAATGTATTCTTTTAATAAAGGAATATCTTTATACAGCATAAACTTTTTGCCTCTATCATAATTTTTGGTTGATGGCGAAAGGATTTCGATGATTACAGTTGGTTGCAAAATGGTGTCTTCATCTTCATTTAAAAGTTTAATTTCGTTGCAATAAATGGAAATATCAGGATAAGTAAATAGCGTATTTTCTGGGATATGCATTCTCATATCGCTGCCAAACGGAATACATTTAGATCCTTTTAGTTTATGAGCAAGAACCCCGAAAACATTCGAAAATATAAGATTATGGTTAAAGGCTGCACCTGACATGGCGAATATCTCTCCCAGAAAATATTCATGCTTTTCTGTTGATGCTTTTTCCATCTCCAGATATTCTTCAATGGTATAATGCCTTTTTTGATAGGCCACAACAGGTTCATTTACAATCTCATCCATATACGAATTTACAGATGTTTTTTTGAAAAGGTTAAATATATAAACGATTAAACGTTTAACACGGATATTGTGTTAACTGGTTATTTCACAGTTTCTTGAGTTTTCGCTTTAACAATTAAAATAAATAAAATTAAGATCTCCGATTTCAAAAGGTAACATAATAATAAATATCGCTTAGCGCTACATCGAACCCCATCGAAACAAAACTTAGCACATCAGTAAGCTCTTCATGTTTATTGAGAACCCAATTTTGCTCACCATCAATGTAATAAGCTTCAACTAAAATAGATTGCGAATCGATCATGATATATTCTTTTAATGAAGAAATATCTTTATACAACATAAACTTTTTGCCTCTATCGTAATTTTTGGTTGAAGGTGAAAGGATTTCAATAATTGCAGTTGGTAAAATTGAGGTATCTTCATCAACATCGCTATGCGTTAAACCATTGCAATAGATGGAAATATCAGGGTAGGTGAATAATGTATTTTCGGGAATATTCATCCGTTTATCACTTCCATAGGGTCTGCACGGCTTGCCTTTGAGTTTGCTGGTTATTTCTCCAAAAACATTACTGAAAATCTCATTGTGATTGTCGCCAGCACCAGACATCGCAAATATCTCACCTAGGTAATATTCATGTTTAACTGTCGCTTCTTTTTCCATCTCCAGGTATTCTTCAACAGTATAGTGCCTTTTTTGATAGGCCACAACAGGTTCATTTACAATCTCATCCATATACGAATTTACAGATGTTTTTTTATAAAGGCTAAATGTATAAACGATTAAACGTTTAATACGGCTAGCGAGTTAATTGTTTGAAATGGTTAATCGGTTAATCGACGAGTTGCTTAGTTGGAAACTGTTAACTGAAAACTGGCAATTACCAACTGAAAACTGCCAACTGAGCTAGTGTCCGGCAAAGAAACCAATCAATGCTACACCAATACCCAATAAAACAGCAATCATTTTGCGGGTATTGATTTTATGATCGGCACTCGATTCAAATAAGATAGTAGTAGAAATGTGTAAGAAAATACCAATTACAATGCCCATAATTTTATTGAAATAAGCATCAAGGCCACCAATAGTGCCGTTACTTAAACCAACGCTTACATAAAAACCAAGGGGTGCCATAATCGCAAAAACAATCAGGTAAAATACAATGCTACCTTTCTTATAATGGTTTTGCATTAATATACTCGCCAATGCAAACGCTGCAGGGATGTGGTGTAGCGAAATCCCGAAAATCAATTCATTATGTTGCTCTTTTGCCAGGGGCATCCCTTCTAAAAAGGCATGTAAACACAAACTGATCATGATCCCGAAAGGGAAAACATGCCCGTCATGATGTTTATGGATATGGCCATGCTCTACACCTTCTGAAAATTGCTCTAAGAAGATCTGGAAGAGGAAACCAATCAGTATGAATATACCAATTTCCGATTTGTCAGTCCCGCTATAGGCATCTGGAATTAAATGTAAAACCGTAATGGCAAATAAATAGGCGCCACTGAAAGATAAAATCAGTTTAAGTAATTTAGATTTATCACTTTTAACCAAAAAGATAGCCGTTCCGCCTAAAAAGGCACAGAAAAAGAGTACGCAGAGTTTCCAGATTTCCATAGGTTAAAAATCAGGTTGTAATTTTTTAAATATTTTCGAACAAATCATGCCAATTGTGATTCCTAATAAGGCGCCAGTTGTTACATCGACAGGGTAATGAACGCCAACATATACCTGAGCAAAACTGATAATAAACGCCCAAATCAGGCCAATAGGTAAAATAGGTTTCCATCTGCTGTAAAAAATGCAGATTAAAAAAACAGCTATAGCAAAATGATTGGTAGCATGAGCCGATGGGAAACTTAAACCGCTTCCACAGGGTACGCGATGGATAATGTCGTTCGATAAACTTAAATCATTGCAAGGCCTCACACGTGATACCCAAGGTTTTATAACCCTGGAGGCAATTAAATCCCCCGTGGCAAAGGTGAATAATACCATTCCAATGATATAATAGCCTTGTTTTTTGTATTGCCTGATGCAAAAAACAACAATAAAAAGGTAAAGTGGCGACCAGAAAAAACGGTTGCGCATTAAGGGCATCAGCCAATCAAAAAAGCCGTTTGAAAGTCCGCGGTGGATTTTCAAAAACAATTCTACATCAAATTGCTGTATGCTTTCTATCATGCTTTTTTACAGATTAAAATTAACCGGTCTGAGTTGTTTTCGTCAAAATCAGCTAAGTCATAATTACCAAATGTCTTTTCGATAACCATTCCCGCTTTGTTCAACATCTGTTCAAAATCTTCAAAGCTAAATGCCTGTACCCGCTCTTCGAAATGATACACTTTTTGCTTGTCTTCGAAATTTATCTTTTTAATAATTTTCCCATCGATAACATTTTTGGTAATGTGAAAAGTGATACCATCTAATGATTTTGTTTCACAGGAATTTAAATTGCGGATAATCTTCTCCGTGTTAAAATAATCAAGCACCAAAATCCCATCGGCGGTTAAACATTTACGAAAAGTTTTAAGCGCATTTACGTGGTCTTTTTCTGTATCAAAATAACCAAAACTGGTAAATAAGTTTAAAGCTACATCAAAATAATTGATGTAAAAAAGCCTCCGCATATCGTGAACAAGGAAGTGTAATTTACTATTTTCAAATTGCTTGGCGTATTTTATGCTTTGTTCTGATAAATCTATCCCTGTAACATCAAAGCCTTTTTTATTCAGGTAAATAGAATGCCGGCCTTTTCCACAGGCAATATCGAGCATTTTAGCATCAGCTTTTGGATAAAGGTAATCCGTGAGTTTATTTATGAAGAATTCGGCTTCAGCATCATTTCGTTGTTGGTAAAGAATATGATAATATGGCGAATTAAACCAATATTGAAACCACTTGCGCTGCATATAAAAGCTGTTTGTATCTTAAAAAGATGCAAATATAAGGTTTTACAATCGCTAGTAAAGTTTCGAGTGGCGTTTTATGCAACATTATTGCATAGAAATTAATAAGCCAGCTTGTGCTTTGCGGAGATTGAATCGTAGATGTACCTGATATAATAAAAATTATTAAGGTTTTAATACGCCGGTTGATAAGATGCCTGTTTTTAGAAGGAACTCAAAATAGAACATACCTTGATTTTGATGTCGAAGCTTATCTCTACTAATTACATGGTGTTTATAGATATAAAAACAATGTAAATTAACTTGCAGAAGCTGGGTAAAATAGCAGCTATCTTGTTTTTTTTCTTATTTTTGAGCCTCATCAAATTATATACAGTGACTTTAATAAAATCGATTTCAGGAATACGGGGAACCATCGGTGGAAGGGCCGGAGACGGCTTAACGCCATTTGATATTGTTAAATTTACGGCTGCCTTCGGTAGTTGGGTGGTACAAAAAACAGGCAATAAAAGAATAGTTTTAGGCCGCGATGCGCGTATTTCAGGTGAGATGGTGAACAATCTGGTTATTGGAACGCTACAAGGCCTGGGTATTGAGGTAATCGATTTAGGTTTATCTACTACGCCAACGGTAGAAGTTGCGGTGCCTGATGAAAATGCAGGAGGTGGAATCATTTTAACCGCAAGCCATAACCCAAAACAGTGGAATGCCTTAAAATTGTTAAATGCCAGTGGAGAATTTATTAGCGATGCAGATGGCAAAGAAGTTTTAGATTTAGCAGAAAGTGCTGATTTTGACTTCGCTGAGGTAGATAAACTAGGTAAGGTAATAAAAAACGATACCTATCTTCAAAAACATATCGATAAAGTTTTAGCCTTACCATTGGTTGATGTTGAGGCGATTAAAAAAGCTGATTTTAAAATAGTAATCGATTGTGTAAATTCAACCGGTGGTATTTTTATTCCTGCTTTATTAAAAGCTTTGGGAGTGAATAAGGTAGTAGAATTATATTGTACACCAGACGGATATTTTCCGCACAATCCTGAACCACTTCCTGAAAACTTAACTGAAATATCGAAAGAAGTTCAGAAACAGAATGCAAATTTAGGTATTGTAGTAGATCCTGATGTTGACCGTTTATGTTTTGTAAACGAAGATGGCAGCATGTTTGGCGAAGAATATACCTTAGTTGCTGTTGCCGATTATGTATTGAAAAATACACCTGGAAACACAGTTTCCAATCTTTCATCAACCCGTGCTTTACGAGATGTAACTGAAAAAGCCGGTTCAGAATACAATGCATCGGCAGTAGGTGAGGTAAACGTAGTTAACAAAATGAAAGAGACGAATGCCATTATCGGTGGTGAAGGTAATGGTGGAATCATTTATCCTGAATCGCATTATGGTAGAGATGCTTTGGTGGGTATTGCTTTATTTTTAACACATTTGGCTAAGTTTGGTAAATCTATTTCTGTACTTCGCGCCAGCTATCCTCAATATCATATCTCTAAAAATAAGATTACCCTTACACCAGAAATGGATATCGATAATTTATTAAAACAGGTAGAAGAGAAATATAAAAATCAGCCATATAGTACAATTGATGGTTTGAAGATAGAATTTGATAAAACCTGGGTACATTTGCGCCGCTCTAACACCGAACCGATCATCAGGATTTACAGTGAGGCAGAAAATGAAACCATTGCCGAGAATTTGGCTAACAAAATTATTTCAGACATTAAAGAAATATTACACCTTTAATCTTTTAGGGTTTCAGGATCAGGCATACCTGTTCAGGGTTTATATAACGGTTAAACCTTGGGCATTTAAATCAGAGCTTGCCCTTAACAAGGCATCTTTGCAACAAAAACTTTTAAATTATTCATAGAAATGAAAAGGGTCTATTTAGATAATGCGGCCACAACGCCTTTAGATGCAGCAGTAATCGCAGAAATGACAAACGTGATGGAAAATTACTTTGGTAATCCATCTGCCATTCATGCACTTGGCCGTGAGGTTAGAACACTCGTGGAGAAAGCCCGTAAAACCGTTTCAGGTCTGTTAAATGCATCTCCGTCTGAGATATTTTTTACTTCCGGAGGCACAGAGGCCGATAATACAGCTATCCGTTGCGGAATTTCAGCCTATGGCATTAAACATGCTATAACTTCAAAAATAGAACACCATGCTGTTGAGCATACTTTAAATACGATGCTTAAAAATGGTGAGATCGATAAATTAAGTTTCGTTAATATTGATGAAAAAGGAAATATCGATTATAACCATTTGGAAGAACTTCTTCAAAATAATGAACGTACTTTCGTTTCATTGATGCATGCCAATAATGAGTTGGGTACACTAACCGATATGGTTAAAGTTGGCGATATCTGCGAGAAATACAATGCCATTTACCATGCCGATACCGTTCAAACTATGGGCCATTATCCACACAACGTACGCGAGCTTAAAGCACATTTTATCGTGTGTGCTGCACACAAACTTCACGGACCTAAAGGCGTTGGTTTTTTATACGTAAACAGCAATATTAAAATCCCACCAATGATTTACGGCGGATCGCAGGAACGCAATATGCGTGGTGGTACAGAAAATGTATACGGTATTGTGGGTTTAGCTAAAGCCTTAGAAATTGCTTATTCAGAAATGGATCAGCATCAATCATACATCCAGGGCTTAAAAGATTATTTGAAAGCACAGTTAATTGCTGAAATCCCAGGTATTGGCTTTAATGGCGAAACCGATGCCGATAAAAGTTTATATACGGTACTAAATGTTTCTTTCCCTGAAATGGATATGGCCGATATGTTATTGTTTAATTTGGATATCAATGGTATCTGCGCTTCGGGCGGTAGTGCCTGTTCTTCAGGTTCAAATATAGGCTCGCATGTGCTAAATGGTATCAATGCCGATCCAAACCGTCCTTCAGTACGTTTTTCTTTTAGTAAATATACCACTAAAGAGGATTTGGATTATGTAATCGAAAAAGTTAAAATGGTAGTGAAGCAGAATGCTTTAGTATAAAATATCATTAACCAAATAGGAGAGTCCCGGTGAAAATTGGGACTTTTTTTTATGGACAAACTATTAATCATTTTTTTCTGAAAAGCTTGCGCAGTAATTCATTTTAATGTTCGTCCTGCTTTACGCTTATACGCCTGCAGGCCTTAAGCACTTGGCCGGTATCCGCTTCAATCAGGTTTAGCTCTATTAAGCTGGTGCTGCTATTTAAGGTTGTATGATGCAAGAGTAGAATTCATTTTAAAAACAAATTCGCTACACCCTGCAGCCCTAAATAAGATTACTGACCGTGCCACCTAAACCTGATTGGAACGAACATCCCAATTTTTTCGGGATAAAGTGAAGAGCAGGAGTATATCTTCCCAGGTACCACTTTAACTGATTTCCAAAAAATGCCCTTTAGATTTTTTAGCAATAATATTTACCCCTAAAAATTAACTTGCAAAACTCAAAAATTAAGCTTAAATTTAATTAAACTTAAGGCAATCCACGCCATTTTAATGTAGTTCCAGAACGAAACCTTATCATAATCCCCATGGTATAAGGTTAAGCAAATTTTAAAAAGCTTTTATTAAGTATTAAAATTGTTAACCCTGAAAGCCTACCTGGTTTTCAATAATCTATATCATCATGGAAAAGAACAACAACACTCAAAATCTGGAAAACGCAAAATTGGAAGAAAAATTAAACGAAGAAAGAAAACATATTTATAAATTTATCTTCAATCCGTTTTCTTTCGAATCTTCGAACCATTTTAATAAAATCCACAAAAGGAAATTTCATTCTTTCGGATGCATCCATGAAATGGGAAAATTGCCTGGAGCAATGTTTTAATTGCAAAGAAAAGCCTAGACTGGTCTTACCGTCTTGAAGATTTTTTTTGCGTTGAGACAAGATTAATTGAGAGACCTTAGCGAGACGCTAAGACTAGAGTAGTAGCGAAACTCCACCCGCATCGTCATTTCGAGCGGAGTGCAACGTAGTAGAGAAATCTGCATTGACAGATTCCTAGACTGGTCTTAGCGTCTAGCTAAGACTTTTTTTGCATGGGAGACAAGATTAATTGAGAGGCCTTAGCGAGACACTAAGACTAGAGTAGCCACAGAACATTGAAGTAATCTGTACGTATAAAACCTATTCCAGAAAAAACTATCAAAAACAATCTTATTTTTTGCTTGTTTCTTCAATACATCAATTCGCAGTATTATGGAAACAAATAAGGAAAAAGGTAAAGTTGTTGAGAACGATTTGCTTGATAAAAAAGTAGAAGATGTGAGAGATCATGATTCTTTAGATGAAAATAAATCTTCTAAGATTACCACTAATCTTTTTAATGAAGATGATAAGCGTAAGAATAATCCATTAGGACCAGGGCATGAGCCCGGTACTACACCAGGTTCAGCGATATAATTTGTTATTTCAGAATCTAAATCATTAAATTTAAACCACAGCATTTGCTGTGGTTTTTTAGCTTAATCGCAAAATGGAGAGAAGAAATTTTATCAAAAATTCGGCATTGGCAGTGGCCTTGCTTTCAATTTATAAAACAGATGTTTTTGGGCAGCAAGATCTGTTGCGTGCTTATAATTTTAAACCGCTCCGTAATGATGTGGGTATATTTACCGAGCAGGGCGGCACCATTGGCTGGTTAAATTCAAGCAATGGTTTTGTGGTGGTAGATGCACAGTTCCCAACTACGGCACCGCATGTAATAGACGAGTTGAAAAAACTGGGTGAAAAGCCATTCAAATATCTGATCAATACCCATCACCATGGAGATCATACCGCTGGGAATATTTCTTTTAAAGGATTAGCAGAAAAAGTGGTTGCACATCAAAATTCGCTGGTAAACCAGAAAAGAGGTGCGGAGAAAGCAAATAATTTAGATAAACAGCTTTTGCCTGATACCACTTTCGGTACAAAATGGAGTGCGAAAGTGGATAAAGAAAATATTAAAGCTTATTATTATGGTTCAGGGCATACCAATGGCGATGCCGTTTACCATTTTGAAAATGCCAATATCGTACATGTTGGCGATCTGGTTTTCAATCGTAAATTTCCATATATTGATAGAGAAAATGGCGCACACATTGGCAACTGGATCACGGCTTTAGATAAGATTATGAACCAGTTTGATAACGATACTTTATTTATTTGGGGGCATAGCCTTGATCCGGAAAAAGTAACCGGAAATAAAGCTGATATTAAAGCTTATCAAAATTACCTTCAAAACCTCTTAACTTTTGTGGGGAGTGAAATCAAAGCAGGTAAAAGCAAAGAAGATATTTTAAAAACGACTACGATCCAGAATGCATCCGAATGGAAGGGAGAAGGCATTGAAAGAAGTTTAACCGCTGCTTATGATGAGCTAAAAGGGGTGTAAATATTTATTTGTTAGCCATCCCTTGCCCATCCTAAATTAGGAGGGGCAAGGGATTTCTTTTTGAAATGATAAATAGGTAAATTCCGTGTTTCCGTGGCAATCCTTCGACTCCGCTCGAAATTACGATATCAATCTGTGTTTATCTGTGCACATCTGTGGTTAACCAAATAATTATTGCTGCAACGACCAACCTTCAAATCTATTATCAATTTATAAACGTTCTATATTTAAAATAATCCTTTCAACGTCATTGAATTACCATAGGCTTTAGTGTTTAACAACTATATTTGTTACAATTCAAAATCTACAGCCCATGGATGATTTTATAGCAGCCCGTTCCCAGATGGCCTTATCATTAGGCTTTCACATTATTTTTTCTTGTATTGGCATGGTGATGCCTTTCTTTATGGCCGTATCCCATTACAAATGGCTTAAAACAAACGATGAGGTGTATAAAAATCTCACAAAAGCCTGGAGTAAAGGGGTAGCCATATTCTTCGCTACCGGTGCGGTATCAGGTACCATGTTATCTTTCGAATTGGGCTTACTTTGGCCAAAATTTATGGATCATGCTGGACCCATCTTCGGAATGCCTTTTTCATTGGAAGGAACAGCTTTTTTTATTGAAGCGATAGCCCTTGGCTTTTTTCTTTATGGCTGGAATAAGTTAAATAAATGGTTTCATTGGTTTACCGGAATGGTAGTAGGGGTGAGTGGTTTGGCCTCCGGAATACTCGTAGTGGCAGCCAATGCCTGGATGAATAGTCCGGCAGGTTTTGATTTTGTAAACGGACAATACCTCAACATCGATCCCATTCAGGCCATGTTCAATAAAGCTTGGTTTAGTCAGGCTTTACACATGTGTTTGGCTGCATTTACCGCAACAGGTTTTGCTGTTGCAGGTGTACATGCTTTAATGATCCTAAGGGACAGAAATGCAGCGTTCCATTTAAAAGCTTTTAAAATAGCGGCTGTATTCGCCTGCATTGCTGCTTTATTACAGCCATTAAGTGGCGATATCTCTGCAAAAGACGTAGCCAAGCGTCAGCCTGCAAAGCTAGCTGCAATGGAAGCATTGTACAAAACCGAGAAACCTGCTCCGCTTTTGATCGGTGGTATCGTAAACGAAAAAGATAAAACAGTAAAAGGGGCAATTAAAATTCCAGGCGCTTTAAGTTTTCTGGCACATGGCGATTTTCAAGCCGAAGTTAAGGGTTTGGATCAGATTCCGGAAAATGAACATCCCCCAGTTGCTATAACCCATTATGCTTTCCAAATTATGGTGGGGATAGGCACCCTACTGCTTTTGATAGCCTTAACCTATTTTTTCATCCTTTTTAAAAAGAAACCTTTAACGGAAAAGCGTTGGCTGTTAAAACTGTTCGTCTTTGCTATTCCGCTTGGTTACCTCGCTTTAGAGGCCGGTTGGGTTGTTACTGAAGTTGGCAGGCAGCCCTGGATTATTTATGGCATTATGCGCACTAAAGATGCTGTTACGCCGATGCCTGGTATTGCTTACTCATTTTACATCTTTTCGGCAATTTATGTCTCGCTAAGTATTATCGTAACGTTTTTACTTTACCGACAGATTAAAATGGTACCTGTACTCTATAACAAATCTGAAACGAATTAATTAACCACAGATAAAAAAGATGAACACGGATAATAATTTTGATGTATGTTGCTTAACTTCTTTGAATCTGTGTTCATCTGTATAAATCTGTGGCAAAAAAATAAATTATGAAAGATGTTGTAATTACATTTTTGTGTATGGCCATTTTGCTATACTTTTTATTGGGTGGCGCTGATTTTGGTGCGGGGATTATTGAACTGTTTACTTCAACAAAAAACAGGAGTAAAACCCGTAAAACCATGTACCAGGCCATCGGTCCGGTTTGGGAGGCCAACCACATGTGGCTAATTATTGCTATTGTAATCCTTTTTGTGGGTTTCCCACATATTTATACCACCATGTCGGTTTACCTTCATATCCCTTTGGCCATTATGCTCATTGGGATTATTGCCCGTGGTACTGCCTTTGTATTCCGCCATTATGATGCCGTAAAAGATGATATGCAGTGGTTATATAACCGGATATTTAGGTATTCGAGCTTTGTAACGGCTTTGTTTTTGGGTATTATTGCTGGGAGTTTAATTTCTGGCCATATCGACACACAGGCGACGGATTTTTATACGGCCTATATATCGGGTTGGTTAAATTGGTTTTCAATTGCTGTAGGCTTCTTTACAGTGGCGCTTTGTGGCTTCCTTGCAGCCATTTATCTTATTGGTGAAACAACCGAAGCCCATGATAAGCGCCGGTTTATTAAAAAGGCCGAATTTATGAATGTTGCTGCAGTAGTTTTTGGGGCCATGGTTTTTATTGCAGCCCAAAGAGATAAAATTCCATTAACCGACTGGGTTTTTAAAAGTAATGTGGGTTTATCGGCCATTGTTCTGGCAAGTTTATCGCTGATATTGTTATGGTACCTGTTGATTAAAGGTAAAACCAAGGTTTTGCGCATTTTAGCGGGCTTTCAGGTAACGATGATCCTCCTGGCAATTAGTTATGCCCACTTTCCAAATTTTATCCGTTTAAAAAGCGGAGATGCAATTTCGCTGTTGGAAACAGCCGGACCAGAAAAAACTATTTACAGCTTAGGTTTAGCACTTTTATTGGGAAGTGTATTGATTTTACCTTTTTTAGGGTATTTGTTTTATAAGTTTCAGAAGAAAGAGGAGTAGGGATTTATGTCAATCAAAAGTATCGTCATCTCGACTGGAACGCAGTGGAATGGAGAGATCTACCTCAATAGATTTAGCTTCGCTGAGCATTATGTGATTCTCGACTGCGCTGCACTCCGCTCGAAATGACGAATTGACGAAACAAAATAGAGCACCTGTTTCCAAATGCTCCTTTAAAAATGTATTCAAAGTCTTTATCTACAATCCACCTTTTCTGTTCGATTTCGTTTGTACCGGCCAGATTGCTGGTTTTCCGGTACGTTCGTTAACCGGTAAATCTTTTGCTTTTTCGGTTGAGGTTTTTTCAGGATCTTCTGAAGCCATATAAACCATAATGGCAGCTAAAATCACATTGCTTCTGATTTCATCGAAAACCAGTTTATCATAACTGTCGCGGTTGGTGTGCCAGGTGTATGTTCCATAATCCCAGCTGGTAGAGCTTAGTGAATAACCCAATGCCCCCGCAGCTACAAATGAAGCAAAATCTGATCCTCCTGCGCCAGGTGCCCCTGGGAAACTGGTTTTGATCTGGTTTTTAATTGTATCCGGTACTGCGGCCAACCAACGGGTGATATAATCCTTTGATTTAGCAAAGCCTTGTCCGCCGATGTTAACTACGCGACCTGTTCCGTTATCCTGGTTAAACAAGGCCTGGAGGTTGTTCACAATCTCCGGATGATCTTCTACAAAAGCTCTTGATCCATTTAAACCCTGCTCTTCACTTCCCCAATGGCCAACCAAGATGGTACGTTTTGGGTTAGGATAGATTTTCTTTAAAATACGCATGGCTTCCATCATTAAGATGGTGCCAGAACCATTATCGGTAGCACCGCTTGCGCCATCCCACGAATCGAAATGTGCGGAAAGCATTACGTATTCATTTGGCTTTTGCCTGCCTTTAATTTCAGCGATCGTATTAAAAGTAGGTACAGCACCTAATTTCTTCGAATCTGCCTCGATTTTTAGCTTCGGTTTATCGCCATTTAAGGCCAAACGGTAAACTAAACCGTAATCTTCAACTGATAAATCCAGGGTTGGCACTTTTGTGGTATTTGCACCAAAAATTTTATCTACGCCAAAACCCTGCGACCAATTATTGATTACTACAGCCACCGCACCAGCGTTTTCTAAAGCTACGGGAAGTGTTTTGGCAGTTAGGCCGGTTTTAGCAATGCTTGCGGCCCAAGCTTTAGTAGCATCTGCTTTTTCCTTTTTAAACTTTTCGAAGAGATCTTTTGTAGCGAATTCTTCCCAGTTTTTTTCTGGTCTGCCGGAAAGTTGGTTCATGGAAATTAAAACAATTTTACCTTTTACATTAGGTAACCATTTCTGAAAAGATACCGAATCGGTTATTTCGGGTAAGATAATCGCTTCTGCATTAATCGCTTTACCATTGGTTGATTGACTCCAGGCCAATTGTGTACCTTCTAAAGTGCGTACCCGTGGACTTACCAGATCAATATGCGTAATGCCCCTTTCCCAGCCGGCCCATTCGCCCCATTTTTCGTTCTTGGCAGAGATGCCCCAATCACTGTATTTTTTAATTGCCCAATCGTTGGCCTGTTTCATTTGTGGGGAACCAACCAAACGCGGACCAACAACATCAAGCAATTCGTGCGCGAGTTTCTCTAATTGAGAGTTTTCGTTTACTTCTTTAACAATATTGTCGATTATTTTCTTGTCTTGCGCAAAAACGCATGCAGAGCAGCACAGTAATAGTGCAGAAAATAGTAGCTTTTTATTCATAATTAGTTACGTTGATTATTTGATGCACTAATTTATGAAATATGGAGTAAGGTTGGGGGATGTTAATGGAAATGTTGCAGGAGTTGGTGTTAACACCCAGTATCTTTTGACCACCTAAGACATCTTAGTTGACCTAAGTAAGGAATAGCCTTTCTTGTGTCTTGGTGCCTTTGTGGTAAAATTACACTCGCTAGAAAAACCCCTCATAAGAACCACTGGCTATGCAAGTTAAACCTGATTGTCGCGGAAAGCCCGGAGTGTAGCGAGGACTTAAAGCAAAAAGCAGGACTGAATTAACCGATATATTCAAGCCCTGCTTTTCTAAATATTATGAAGTCATTTTCAGTACCTAGACTAATGACTATTGAACCAACTAATTATTCATCATTTTGATAAAAGCGCCCAATTTAGCTTTCATGGCTCTTCTGTCAACGATAAAGTCAAGGAAACCATGTTCAAGAACGAATTCTGAAGTTTGGAAACCTTTCGGTAAATCTTTTTTAATGGTTTCTTTAATTACCCTTGGACCGGCAAAACCGATCAGAGCGCCTGGTTCGGCAATGTTGATATCGCCGAGCATGGCATACGATGCCGTTACACCGCCCGTAGTTGGATCGGTTAATAATGAAATGTAAGGAACTTTAGCCTGACCTAATAAAGCCAGTTTAGCTGATGTTTTAGCCATTTGCATTAATGAAAATGCGGCTTCCATCATCCGTGCACCTCCCGATTTAGAAATCATCAAAAACGGAACTTTATGTTTGATGCTGTAATCAATTGAACGTGCAATTTTTTCGCCCACAACTGAACCCATTGAACCGCCAATGAAAGCAAAATCCATACAGGCAATAACGAGATCCTGACCTTCAATTTTACCAACACCTGCCCGGATAGCATCTTTTAAGCCTGTTTTAGCCTGACTTTCCTTAATTCTATCGGTATAAGGTTTGTTATCGTTAAAGTTTAAAGGGTCACCTGATGTTAAATTAGGGAACAGCTCTTTAAATTCGTTATTATCAAATAAAACCTCGAAATATTCTTTTGAGCCTACTCTCAGATGGTAATTACAGTAATGACAAACGTATTTGTTTTCCTGAAGTTCTGCCTGATGTAGCGGTTTCTTACAATTTGGACATTTATTCCACAAACCATCTGGTGCTTCTTTTTTCTCTTCTGTTGTGGTAATGATACCTTTATTCTCTCTTTTAAACCAAGCCATATAATTTTTTGAAGAATTGGATTGCAAAGAAACGAAAAATAAAATAAAGTCGACCCTTATTAGACGTAAAAATAGTCGATGGTTAATTGGTTGATGCTTAATAGCTAAGTAGCTGAAGTAATTGAAAACCTGTATTTGCCCAATATGAACTTCGAATTGAAAACTGAAGTGTGTCTTTTTTACACTAAGCATAATGTGTTTTTTACACTAAACAGGCTTTATTTTGCTGTTAGGCAAATAATTCTGTTGTTACAAAAGCTTGGAATGTTATTTTTTTTTATAACTTCGGACTTAATAAAATTAACAAGAAATGAGTTTAAAAGGCTACAAAGGCGTAATTTACGGAGATGCCG